>Ga0123342_1002464_pt1 | contig 30748 bp, 13 predicted proteins | sample Turbeawhitnodule_FD_89960 | JGI IMG/M metagenome (GOLD analysis project Ga0123342, IMG submission 89960) | Root nodule microbial communities of legume samples collected from Mexico - Turtle bean Mexico white nodule | ecosystem: Host-associated > Plants > Roots > Nodule | place: Mexico: Nepantla... | reverse complement strand
TTTTATTTTCTTCATTTAAAAAAAAATAATTTTAAACTAAACATTTTTAATTTATTACTTTTTTATTTTTATTTTGTAAAAATTCATTTATTTATTCATTAATTATATTTCTAATTATTTTAAACATTAAATATTTATTTTTTAATGCATTCAAAAATTAAAATTATTAAAAAAAAATTAATTATTTATTTATTTATTTATTTTTAAAATAGTGCTAGATAGGGAAATAAAAAATAAAAGAGTGCTAGATAGGGAAGTAAAAACAAAAGGGTGCTAGATAGGGAATTGAGCCTACAAATGTTTGTATTTTTTTTATATTATTAATTCTATCGATTTTTTAACAATCTTTATCGACACTTTTTTCTTTACTTAAGTTTAAGAGTGGAATGTAGGTTGGAATGGGTGACTAATTATTTCATTTTTATTTAAATAAAGAAAAAATAATTTTTTGAGTTTGTCAACTCATTGGATTGTAGGTGAGGAGGAACAAGTCATCAGTATATCATATTTTCAGAATAAATTCTAATAGAATGTATTTATTTGATTGAATATCGATATTAGATTTAATCAAATTATTTTGCTGGATACAGATTAAAAAAAAATAACCCATCCACTTACTATTTTATTTTTAAGAATTGAATTTTACACGCATTTTTATTATTTTCTTTACTATATTCTAATGAAAATTTATGAGTGGTTATTAATATCTAATTTCATAAAAAACTTATTTACATTAATTTTTTTTATATAATTTGATTTATTGGAATATTGTTGAAATTTATTTTATTTTGTTATCCATTAAACCTTTTTAATTGTAATATTAAAATTTAATTTTATTTTATTATTGTTTTTATATTTTATTGTCAAAAAAATATAACCATCACTATAATCAGATAAATAGGTCCGAAGCAAAAAAAAGCCGCAAAAGAATTTGTTAGAAAAAAGATTTAAAAGTGATACCATTTTATAACAACTGCTTCTTCCTGCACCTCTATCACTTCTTCATCCACCTTCCTAAATTTTGAAATTTCTAAAATTACCCTTAAATAAAAAGATAAAAATATAAGAATATTTTACACTACGAATTACATAATCCAGAAGTGGTAACAGATTACTTAATTCATAACATATTTAACAACGCACAATACTGAATTACGTAATCCATAACTTATTAAAGAAAATAAACCTATTGGATTATATAATCCAAAAATCAAAATTATCACTTTTAGATTATGTAATCTATAACATATTTAACCACTAACAATACCGGATTACATAATCCAAAACTTATTTAAGAAAATAAACCTTTTAGAGACTTCTAGATTACATAATCCGAAATGTTTATTTTCTTAAATAAATTGTGGATTATGTAATTCGATATTGTTATTGGTTAAATAGGTTTCGAATTACATAATCTGGAAGTCATAATTTTTGACTTATGAATTACGTAATTTGTAATATAAAATATTGCTTCTATTTTTATCTTTTTAATAATTTGGGAATTTCAAAATTCACGGAGGTGACTAAAGAAATGATGGAGGTGCATGAAGAAACAATCTTCTATAAACAGACAAGTTATTAATTTAGTCCATATAACCTATAAGTGTCAGTCCGGCCCGATCCACTTTTGGCGGCCCAGCAATGGGCCAACTGACTCCTGTTGGGGTGTTTCTTCCTGCACCCTACATTTTTCTTCTTAGACCCCTATATTTTTCAAAAGATCTAAATTATCCTTAACATTTTTGGGTGATTTCATAATATTGGGTGTTCCGTAAGCAAAAAGTATTTTTAAAATAGAAAATTAAAAAACAAAAAAATCATTCTAAAATATCCTGGCAGTTTCTTCCTGCACCCCTACATTTTTCTTTCCGCTCCTCCACAATTTTGTAAATTCCGAAACTGACCCCACTATTTCGGGATCTGAGAGTGCTACGGATTCATCAATCCAGAAGTGAATCATGTTGTCTGGATGAGGGGTGTTCTGGAAGCAAAGTTTGCATAAATTATTGATTTCTGGATTGCTGAATCCGGAAACTTAATTTCTATTACGGATTGGTGGATCTGGAATGATTTTTTTCAATTATGGATTTCTGAATCCAGAATGCATATTTTGAATTACAGATTGACGGATCCAGAATGGTTTTTTCAATTATGGATGTTTTGTATTTTTTATTTTGGATTAACACTATCATTCATGTACTACCAGAAGCATCAATCTGGGAGATTACCGGATGCGCCAATCCAAAAATTTAGTGGAAGCGCCCATCCGAAAATTTACCAGATTTCATAATCCGGAATACAAAAAAAAATAAATGTACAATTTATATAGGGACACTTTTGTCTTTGCCTAACCTTGTGGAAGTGCAGGAAGAAAAATGTAGGGGGTGCAGAAAGAAACTGCCAAATATCCTTTCTATAACACATTTTTTTAACTTTTTAAATAATAAATCCATGATTCAGAAAATGTGTGTCGTATATTTTAAAATGATTAGAGACTGTCATTTTCAGGAACAGGTCTGTCCTTTCCAAGAACAGGTCACAGACTGTCATTTCTACAAATAACATACATTACCAATTCTAGAATAATAAAAAAAAAGACTAACCTTCTTTTCCAACGTACCATGCTTCCAAAAAATCTAGTTACCACGAAATTGTCGTCGAAAACCACACAAGTCCACTAAAAATACACCAAAATCAAGAATAAACGGAAGGAAATTCACCGTCCCTGTTTGCTCTCAACACTATCCATGAAAATGCAGAGAAGAAATGGTCTGCGCTGACTTTGGATTTTTGAAAGTCTCAGATTAATTTTGTAAATTTACATGAATGTAGGGGCGCAAAAAAAAATAAAAAATTATACGGGTGCAGGAAAAAACTCCCCCATTTTATCACCCTACCTAAGCTTACTCCATTTTCATCGGATCGGAAAATGTGAGAAGCTCGTTCCAATTTGATCTTTTTGGTGTGAGTTTTAACCTCCCCTCTCCATACAAACAAGCTTTGTCTCGATATTGAATTTTTAAACAGTATTTAACCAATAATTGTTTTAATTAAAATATGTTTAAAACAAATTAAAATAATTAATTAATAATAACTTTCTGCTGAACAAAACACTGTTTTTACCCTATATGTAGTCAAGATGCATTTTTTTTCTTCATTATTTTATATATATATATACTAATCCAATCTTCTAATCCTAAATATAAGAGATAGTATCGGTAGAAACAATTTTCAGTATGTTTAATATAGTCTTATATCACTTAAAAGTCGAGGTTAATAGTAGTTTAAATGTCAATTTTTTCATTAACATATTAAAAAGATAAAATTATGACAGAATTTCAAACTTCAAAGTAAATAGATGCGATGATTGACCGTATCTCAATGATTTATACTGTATTTATAAAAAATTAAGATCACTTTCATAAAATAGATACATGTTTCTAAAATTGAGGGGTTTTTAATAGTAATCTGTATTAATAGAAATGCCCTTGAAGAAATGCCAGGGTGAGAATAACATGCATCTCGATAGAAATATTATATGTAAATTAAATTTGTGAGTAAAAGATCACCTAAAATTAAAAAGGCTTCGTGATTAAGCATGGTAATGCAAACTCGATTTGATCTTTCCCACCTCTGATTGGTGTATAAGCCGACAAGCCTCCATAAGCAAAATACTAAAAAAACAAACAACATTTTATAAACGTTGGAACAATAGTTTTATTTTAATATTTCACATATTTATTCCATCTTATAAATTTCATATTTACAATAAAATTTAAATTTGTTAAACAAATATTTATATTAAATAAATATTGTACCGACCATTCCTTGAGCATTGTTTATCAATGATAATGTTGGTGCCACGTAAGCGGGTCCCACGAGTGGCGTGAGCTAGTATCTCGCAAAGCACGTTCGTCAAGGAGCCAAAGAGTGGTCAAACATCGGTCATCAGGATGTACCGACGTGCAACTAGACAGTGTGGAGAGATCGGACATTCGGAACCCAAACAGTAGAGTTGGGCCACGAGAGGTGGATCCCAGATCACACGCTAGTTACTAGTAAGGGAGAAGCCTAGATCACGAGGGCCCATGCGTGTAGAGTGGATGACGTGTTCAGGCGTAACACAAAGTGTAGAGCCACTAGAAAGATATGACTTGCGAGGGTCACGTTCCAGGGGTGAGTTGCATGCATGACATGTGAACAACTAGGGCATTCCTAGAGGCGGGTGACCCCAAAGATCAGGTGCACGAGGAGGCACCCAGGTGGTCCCGTCAGAGGTTGCACTCCAGTTAGAGACCACATGCGCTAGGTTTTCCTGAAAGTAGGATAACAACCGTGCTAGGCTCGCCCCATCAGAAATGTCCATTTCGGGTAAAGTGGAAACCCTAGTTTCAGTTTATAAATAGTAAGGTAACAAATTTGGCAAGGTATGTTATTCCCTTGTGCTACTTAACACACAGTGATAGTTATACAATTTGGTGTTTCCTAGCCCTAGTACTGACTTGAGCGTCGGAGTGCAAATGGCCTCTAGGACGCCCTTTGTCTTGTGTTTTCAGGCATTCACACAGGAACGACACGTACAAACGCAAAGATTTTGGACGAAGGAGTGACGTAGGTGGACAAAGACACTTCGAGTCAACCGACAGAAACAAATGTATTAAAGTTAAATTTTTTATTAATAAGAAAACATAAAAAAATATTATAATATTATAGTTTAAGTTAAATTATCAGTATTTTAAGAGTATTATTATTGTTATTTCATTTCAATAACATTATTGAAATATAATGAATCTTACAAAAGTCAGCCCTTCAATTCTAGCATTAATCCGTATAGATTTTTTTTTTATCAGCAAAATTAATCCGTATAGATAATAGACTATGTGGAACAAACTTAAACGAATTAGTAAATTAATTTAATAAATATCAAACATGTGTTTGTATTTTTTTAGGAGCTAACGGAAGATTTGCATCACTCACCCACATTTTCATCCTTATTTTCAATCAAAATTATTAGGTTTTAACTTAGATCTATTTTAGTATCCTCATATTACTATGTAATACTATATAAATGTATTTAGAACATAACATATATTATCTGAAATATATTGAATTAAAAAAAAGCAATATTAAATATAATATATTTTTCTTCAAAATAAAATATTGATCTTATTCTTCAAAATAAAGTATTTGTCTTATTCTTTACGTGGTTTCTAGACATTTTTTTTAATGTGAAATAGTATAAAAGTTCAATACAACTTTTACATTACCCAATATTTTTCTAATTACTTTATACAACTTTTACTTTTTTATAAAATTAAGAAGAAAAAAAACTTTACATTTTTTTATTCAGACTCAATTTTGAAAATGGACGATTTCATCATGACACCCATAAAAATGATTTCATCGGACAAACATAAATGCCACTAAAAAATACTTGCATCGTTCACATCATTTCAAAACCAAGACATTCAGATCACAATAATGTGTTGATCCTATTTTACTTTGGTAAATAATGTTCTCCATCAAAATCAAATTTGTAATGGTTTACAATATTTATCATTCAAAAAGAAAACAACATGAAATATAAAAAAAAAAAAAATCATGAAATAAAAATCAATTTTTAAAGACCAAAATAATTAGTTGCAATAGTAATTAAATTAGAGACCATTTTAAACACTAAACAAAATTTTAGTTTCTAAATTAGTTTTTATTATTGTTAAATAGTTTCTAAATTGGTATCTAATTAACATTCAAGGTTTTAGCAATCAAGTAGTTAAAACCTTGGTTGCTAATTAGATACCAATTTATAAACTATTTAAGAATAATAGAAACTAATTTAAAAATCAATTTTTTTTTAGTTTCTAAAATTGTCTCTAATTTAGTTACTATTGCAACTAATTATTTTGGTCTCTAAAAATTTGTTTCTATTTCATGATTTTCTTGTAGTGCAACTTTACGAAACAAACAAATTTGAAAAAAAATCTTACCTATCAAACAAAATATAAGGTGATGTTACTATATAATACTATATAGTCATTGATGTCAAATAACAAACTGTATGAACATGGAGTGATTACATGGTTTCTTGATCACTTATATGTAATTCTCATAATTCATTGATGCAATTTTTTTATAATGTTTTCTTCTAAGGACCCAACAAATATAATAATGGTGCTTGGATGCAGTATAACTTAATCTCTGTATAACTGTTTTTCCTTTTATAAACATTACACCAAACTAAAAGAATGTGCAGCTTAGTGAATCGCAATGCATGCATGGCAGCATTTTACTATCTTGTGTAAAGTAAGTTGAGCATAAAAGTCCCTGATCATGATAGCAAGAGAAAAACCTCATTTGTGATGATAAATTAGTGGAGGAGAATAAGCTTGTTTGAAGCTGAAATTGAATTTCACAAAAAATGAATGCAAAGGAAGAGAGAGAGAGAGAGAGAATATGAGAATAGAAATGTGTGATAAGTGATGACCACTTGAGAATTGTCTCTTGAACATTCACTTTCATTATCTTTTTTGAGTTTTATTCGATTCCCTTCCCACCAAACCATCTAATGGAGACTTTACATATAATGTGAAGCACGCCTTCTACTCTTCAAATGTGATGGTTTAAAGTATTCAGACCAACAACTCTTTCTTTAACAAAAAGTAATTTGTTGTTCTGTCCGCAAATGAAACCCCATGCATTTTCTATACCCACGCTTTCTTATCAGACTCTCCCTTACAGGAATATATGCCTCCTTATCCACCAAACCCTTTTCCTACTCTAATTCATTTTTTAAACATAAGCTTACTTCAATTATCACAACATAATTGTTCTATCCTTTTTCTTCAAATATACTATTACAAAGAGAAAATCAATAAAAAAATATTATTGTTTCTAATTGTAATATGATAAAGGATTGTTAACAGATACCACTAAAAATCAATTAATCCTTTCAAACTCAAAAACCATGTATAGTGAAATTGGAACCAATATGTTAAACTCTAGTAGATGTCAATGACAAGAATGATGGAGGGACAGAGCCTCTTTTTTTTTAATTGTGTAGATACAGACCCTTGCATATAATAATAAAACAAATGGGAATTTCTAGAGCACATGTGTGAAGTTATAAATTAAATGTTGACTAAAGGGAGGGCATCCCAAAAAAATGTATTAAAAAGGAAAGGAAAGGAAAAACATGTAGATTCCATTTCAACGAGTTTCTCGTCAACAACTTTTAAACAGGAAAATATGAATGAAAAATAAAATCATTTTTTCTGTAAATTAAAATTACCTTGTAAAAAATTCCTCATGCTTTTTTTAGTTATTTTAATTTAAGAAGAAATATATTTTAATTTTAATCAGACGTTTTGTTTTAAATCTTGACCAAATGTTGCTGAAAGCAATGGTGGACATTTGATGGTGTAGAAGATGAAGCAGGTTGAAAAACACTGTACAAGATTCTTTGTTTTGTTTGATACTTACCCATGCATGACTCATGACTATTCATTCATCACAACCCTCTCTCTCTCTCACGCACACATGAATGCACTCCCTAATAATTCAACCAGTGGTCCCTCCCTACCCCTTTATCACCATGGTGCAGGGCATCAATTCTCATCACCATACGAATCATCCAAATAAGAATAATAATTACACGAGCAGAGGCAATTGCAATATTATAAAGCTTTTCCTAACAACGATGTAAAAAAAATTATGGATTTTGAATGTGTTTTCTGCATATTTTTAAAGAGAAACTCTTTACCACTTCCTTATTTGGTTGACAAGGCCGACAGCACTTTTTCATACCATAAATGCGTGCATGCGACGTAAATACAAGCAAAAAGACAACAGTAACACCATCCATAATAAATAACATGCAACCAAAGAGATACATCATCCAATCCTCTTTAAGTAGTCCATAGTCATACACCAATTACGATACACACAATGCAACCCCATAAATGTAGTAAACACAACTCAAAGCAAATATCTGTTTCCTACACTGCTGTAACCATCCAGTGGCACCAAGTTTCCTCCATCTCTCACAGCCAGTGAAAATTTTCTTCATTTGTTTACAACCTACAAAGGAGTAAACATGACAAGGATACAAAAAGAGGAAGCAGGTTTTGGGCCCCATATCAGCATGCACTCGTTTTATGGACCCTTATTTGGAACGACCAACCACCCTTCTCATTCAATGATTCAAAATGCTTCACTTACCATGCTCTGGTGTGAGTGCTACTTTTCTCTTAGACTAAGACACAGACTAATGATTCAAAGTCCCTTTATTTTATTGCGCTTCATACACTGAACACTTCCCTCTTTCCTTGAACAATGCTTAACATAGATTAAACTCACTAGTACCAATTACCACTTTATCTACGAGCGCCAATAATTCAGAATATACTCAGTATTTCAAACTTAATACGTTGCTCCCAGCACAAACTCCTTAACAACCACGACCTTGTTCATTTAGCGGACTCCATGAAGTATTAACCAGGCAAAGCAACAGAAGTAACACTACAAAGTACTACTTAGTGATAGACAAATGACATGTCTGGGAAAGAATTCTCCAACTTACAAGGCATCAAGTCCGAGTGCCTGAGCCTTCTGTTTCAATGATTTCAAGCTGCGTATTGCATCATCCAGGAGCATGACCGGTCCCTTGTCTTTCCCTCCAGGAATTATGCACTGCAGAATGCTCAGAACATCTTGAATCTTCTCCTTTTTCATCTTCTTGTTGCCAGACAGGGATCCACAATTGTTGTTACTAGAACATCTAGATTCTGAGTCATCACCTGTGGCTGAAGATTTGTTCATATTCTGAGAACTGGCGGTATCAATGAGTTGTATGTCATCATAATAACCATCCGATAGCTTCCTCTTCTTGGTTTTCCCAACGGAGTTCGCAACTTTATCCACAGTTTCATCCCTAGAGGTTTTGCAGTTATCATGAGTGGTCATTGTACTAGGAGAGTGCCCAGTGCTTGTAACTTCATCATCATCATCATCCTGGGTAGAATAGTCATCACTGTCCGAGTAAAGCAGGGCATTAATTTCTTCTGTGTCTTCATGCATCTCGCTTTCAATGCTAGTTTCATGATTCTCATGAACCTTGTCAGCCAAAGTTGGCTCAGTCATATGATTCAAATTCAAATCTCCTCTAAAAGAAGGTTCATCCCCCTTCCAATTGTTACCACCATGTAGTTTTGAATGCCAAGAAGCAAGGCACTCACAGGGACTCCCAAACCTGGAACTATAAACAACAGTTGTTTGACCAGCCGTCTGGTCAATGACAAGAAATTGTTTCCGTGGTGAGCTAGATTCACCAAATGAAGCAATTTTGTCCCCAAAACCTTTCTCATGGTCAACAGGGGTTTTTCCCTCACCGGTGAAGTTGGGAGCAGGGGTAAATTCTTGTCGAAAGCGAGGCAAACAATAAAACCAACCACCCGGTTCACTGGAATGTCCTAACTGCAACTGGGGTAATAGTGCAGATGACGCAAAAGCTGGCATTGTCTGATATGTAGAAACCATATTTACGCCCGGGTTCATGGCTGCAGACATACCACCTAGCTTCCCTACATCAAGGGGATTCAAATTTGGTGATTGCCATCCTAATTGTAGATTTGGTATCCATGTTCCACAATCTTCTCCCATTTTATCAGAACAATCACCTAACATTTACAATATACCATAAAAATCAATACAATTGAACGGCTACAATACAAGACATTTTTTTAATGATTGAATGAATAACTAATAACAACAACAACGTAAAATATACCTGAAGAAAAAACGATTTCAACTCAAGAGCTATTTGTTACAAAAGATACTTTGTTTCACGAACAAGGAAAATAACTAAAAGAACCAGCTTAACCCACCGAAACGGAGCAAGGCAAATTACGTCACAGGTTTAAGCAAATGACGGAAATATTCAGCCTGGACAATAGCCAAACACATAAATTAACAGTTATTAATATGTTCCTCGGCAGATCATGTGCACAATATAACGAAAATGTTGGCAATTATACAGAGGTGGATCACATACCTGGCATTCTCTGAGAGGTTGAAAGCATGCTATAACTCTAACTATAATGGTGGAGCTCCCGGCAATTCCATTTTCATGTTTCAATGCCCGAAATCTCGTTTGACTCGCCGCTTGGCACACCATAACTACTTTCCAACCCTCTTCAATTCAAAATGCAAGAACCACACTTTTGCAGAGAACAAGTAATCCGATCAACTCCACCAAGTGCAACAGGTTTTGAATTTTGTTAAACAAATAAACTATGCCCAAATTACTAAACAAACTCCAACAACTAAATACTCCTAGAAAAAGGAAGGAAAATGGTATTTTAGGCTAATTTGTCTTTGGAAAAATTTGCTAATGCTACCCTTCAGCTGATCTGACGGAAGTAGCAAGGAAGAACAACAAAGAAATTGGATCCCATGGAAACTGCTTAAGGAGAAATATGGGGATAGTTTAGATCACGCCGCACAAATTACAGAATCACTTTACAGTACAGATTCAACGAAATCCCTTTGCGAAACACGTCAACAGAAAGACTAAGCCACCACCGCATGCTGTTGTGTCCTTACCCACACAAAGATAAAGTCTCCCCTTCTCCTTTACCCAACCTCACTCACCAACCTGCAACAACATAATTTTCACATCAAAAACCGTCCACTGATTTCTCTTTTCAACACAATCAAAACAAACCACCAAAAAGACTAAAACTTCCAAGGAATCCTGAATCCTACGCAAGTGGGACTCAGTTCAATCCTCGAGTAAGTTTCCATTATTGAACTAAACTTTTTCCTTTTAAATCAAGAACAAAAAACCTTAAAATTCCCAAACACCAAACTTAAAAAAGAAAAATAGCCCAACAATTATCCTTTGACCTGGGAAACAAAAAACCATATACAATTCCAGAAGAATTGCTAAGCTAACTATTATTGTAGGAAAGGGAAAGAAAAGCGCAGGGTATGCATAAAATGAAAAAACTTACTTAGAACAGAGAGAAGCAAGAAGAGATGGAAAGTAGAGTTGAATGAAGAAAGTGAGAAATTAGAGAGAAAGAGAGAGAGAGAGAGAAGAAGAAGAGTGAAAAGGGTGAAAGAGTGGGTGAGGAAGGACAAAGAAGAGAGGAACAAGCGTGAATGGGTACAGCCAAAGTGGAAAGTGGATGTGGAAACTCCAACCCACAAGGTAGCACGGGAGTTGAATTATATAGAGCATGCATTGACATATATGCCCTTGATTGAAGTGCCTCAAATAATTAACTATTAAATTAATAATAGAAAGCCAAAAAAGGCAAAAAAATTATGAGAAGAAGAAAATAATTGTGCTGCGTTGTGGCTGTGTGTGGACTGATATTGATTCATACGTGCGTGCGTGCGTGAGGGTTGAGGAGTGCACGCAAGGTATTAAGTTTACAATGATGAATAATCACAGTAACTTCAATTTAATTCAAGCTTTGTAGGTAGAAAAGAATGAAGATAAAAGAAAAGTGCGTGTGCGAGATGGTTGTATCATGTGAATTGTTTTTTGGTTCGTGATGGGGCCAACTAACCCATGTGTGTTGTTCAATATGGTTGTTCTATAATTTGTGTTCAATATACATAACAAATACTACATGCAATGTCTTTTTTATGTTCCGTCAAAATCCTCTCAGTATGAAGATTACTGAACAAAACATTAACTAATGTTGAATTTTTTTCTTCGTGGAAGAATATACTGTGTTGTTGACTTCCAAAAACCATGACTCAAGCTTAAAATATCTTGACATGTGCAATAGTTTAAGGGTTAGTTTTATTCAATCGTGGCCATTCTCTGCATCATGCATTGGACCATTCACAAAATGCACATATCCACTTTCTATTTCTAATATTCTACACTCTCACTGTCTTCTTTCTATGTTACTTTTACCGTCGCAAAAAGTTAACACTTCTAAATTTCATAAAAAAATATTTTTAGACATTACAAGTCTTTTTTATTTTAAATTTATCTTTTACCGGAACGCTTAAATCTAGATGACAAAATCTACAACCATTGACATATGTAGCTACTCGATCCATTTTATATATTAAGATATTTTTGTCAGCAAGTACCTGCAATTTTAATTAGTATATACCTTTAATCACATGTCAAATAGTTTTCTATTTATTCTATATATATATTTATTTAAATTTTTTCAGTTTCTTTTTCTAGATGTATTTTTATCACTACATTTGAGTACATGGATATTTATAAACTTCGTAGATACTTATATGAATTGAGATTTTTAACATTTTAGTTTAAATTTATTTATTAATTATTAAAATAAATAAGTGGTGTGAAGATAGAAGTATAATCAGATTTTTGACCAAATCGTACCTTATTATCGTGATTTATTTATTTTAATATTTTTTTAAAATTTGACATGTTCCAGTAATTAACTTGTAAAAGAATCCCGGTGAGTCTCCTGGGCAGCACTTTGATGAGAAAGTAGAGTGAAAAGAAGTATGCTTAGGGTGAATAAATAAGTAGATAAAAGGAAACAACAGCACAGCACATAGACTGTGAAGTGACAGGGTATGGTTGCATCCAATAAGAAAAATGAAAATGGTGTGACCCATGATTTGGTGAGCTGAAAGAAATCTTAAGCACAGATGAGATCTGTAGGCACCCAACTAAAAAGGCATATTTTAGGAGTAGCCTTATTAAAAATCACAATAATATGCATATTTTGATGCCCTTTTGTTTGGAGTGGAGGGAGCAATAAACCACCCCAATCAACAACTTTCTTTACTTGTTTAAAAATCCATTTTCGGTTTAGATAAGTTATTCAATAATGATGATATTAAATTTAAAGAATTCCTACGCACGTCTGAATGTTATTTTATCATCATGCTCACTTTATTTGCCTTTTTTTCCCTAAAACATAATCCTCTTTTCTTATCATGTCAATTAAACCAGTAACACATTTGTAATGTGAGGAGCATGCTTGCTGTGGACCCCTAAACAACACAAGCAAATCCCCACGTTGAAGTCTCCTTAGAGTTTTTAATGCACTATAAATAATTTTGACAATACCTCGAACAAATTAAAACATTAACATGTTTCATATCATTTAAGAATTGAAATCAAACATATATATAATCATAACGATTTTGTGAAAACAATACAAGATTTCAAAGATAATTTTAATGTTCAATCGAGGCTTTGTTACAATACGTCCAATTAGTTTATATATATATCTTTCTTTTCTAATCTATTAAAACGTTTTTTAACAAAAATTCTAAACGCATATGTTATTTGTTTTTATTATTAGTTTAATATCCTAATATGGTAAACTTATAGATTTAATGAAAAACTCTATAAGCATGCATCCTTCGTCACAAACCACCAATAGAAAGAGCAAAAGAAAATTCTGAGCAAGGCACTGATATATAATAGCACTTACCATTTGGAAACATACATTAATTTCAACACCTGTCCTTTTCTTTTATTTTCTTCAACACACATGACATGTCATATATTCTACTCTACTGCATGTGAATATGTACTCTCTTCTCTTGTTTTCTTTCTCTACTCTTCCTTCATCCGTTTTCAATGTGACACCAGCATGATTTCAGTCAAATCATTCTTCATGTTTAATTATGAAGTGCATATCAAAGTTAATTAACTCGTTGAAAATCTCAACTCAAGTTGAGAAAATCCATGAAGACATAATACGACATTGTACCACAAAATGGCATAACACGACAAAAAGAGGTCCCAATGGGAGGGAGCTAACTCCATCGAAGCACTTGCTTAAGCCATTGACAAAATCTTCTTTTGTTTATCTGTTTCGATCCCTATTTCTCTCGAGTTTCGGATAACATAAAAATATATGTTTCTTCTTTTATATATCCCTTCTTAACTTGTATTTCCAAAAGTCAACTGCAGTATATACATTATTTAAAATTTGTAATGAACGTGAAAATAATAAAAGAATGTTGTCATTAATTATAAAAAAAACGGTGACAGAAAAAATGTATGATTAAAATAAAACTGTTAAAATTAAGCACATGTGAGCCAAAGAAAGTAAAAAAGGAAGAAGCTTTGCCCCAATTAGAAGAAGTGGGAAAGATGTATGAAAAGAGAAAAAGAAAAGTGAAAGACGTGCTCTACAAGGATTAAGGATTAAGGATTAGAAAATAAAATAAAATTGGTTTGTTTATGGCGCAGTAAACACGGTGTTCCATGTTTCCAGCGACTAATGTTTCTGTTTATCACGTTCAACGCAGCACTCTCCTATCCCATCATTCGTACGTGGGTCACAGCTAAGTAGATTTAATATGCTAAAGTTAAAGCACACACACGAGTAAACAAACCCAAATTTGCATAATTTTGTTCAACATGAATCAATATTATAGTTAACAACAACTTTGATAATTAAAGATGACTATGATTTAAATATTTAACCTTCGTTAAACTAAATTAGTTGCATATATATATATATATGAGTGGCGTGATGAAAGAGCATTGGATGAAAGAGGATGTGACACATAAGAGGGTGGCATTGACCGAGATAGAAAGTGTTTATTTTCTTTCTCATACCTTTAAGCCTTTTCCCCACTGAAACTCACACGAAAGTGTATATATATATATGGGTGAAGAAGAAACAGAAGAAGTGGCGTATTTTGGTTTGGTTTTTAAAACATTGCATTGGCCATTAAGATGATGCATTTGAGAATGGTGGGGTAGGGTGGGACATGAGACCATGGAGCCAATTTGGTTGTGGATTCTCCAACAAAAACATCCACGCTTGGAAAGCTAAAACAACCAACGCCCTCTCCACTAAAAAGCTTGGTGTGTTTTCCTTTTTTTTAAAAAAATAACCACAAACCAATGCAAATTGTTAGACCAAAAGGCAAGGAGGAATCCATGTCCCCTTCCTCCTTTGTTTTATATGCCAAATACCATTTGCTTTCTTATACTTTTATCCCACCTAATCTTTTTTTTTAATGTCAACACCTTCTTTCCCTTCAAACAAATAATGCTTCATTACAACTTCCTTCCATGCTTTTCAAAAACAAACTATTGGATCGCGTTTTCTTTAAACGCCTATGGAAAGTTTAATACAAAAAAAATGTGGGTCGATTAAGTAATCATGTCTTTGGGTTTGGTTATATGCAACATTTTAATCATCCATGTAGATGTGTGATTATTTTATCGGTTGAAAATTTTATACCGATTAAATATTAAAATACTTTATATTATATAAATAAATATAAATCTCATATTTTAAGTCAATTTTATAAAATTAAATTAGATTTAATTTTTTTTTTATATTATCATGTTAAAATGCTATTGAATCTTATAAATAGTTTTAGGGATTAAACTTCAAGTTTATTTTTTAATATTATTTATGATTTTTTTTAATGTGTTTGAAATAATACTTAGTTTTATCTCTATTGTGAATTCTTTTCACAAAAATAAATTAATTTTACCTAATTCTTAAATATTAAAATAATAAAAAATGGTGTCTATTTTGAAAGGTGAACAGAAGATAATGGTTGAACATATAATTGAGTTGTGGGAATGGTTGTGTCCCTTAGATGGGAAGGAAAGGAAGTATGGTTGATAATATAAACTTGCAAGTTAAAGGCAATAACTTCACATCTCTTCCACCATGAGTGAGGCATTGAAGTGGTGGGAGAGTTTCCCTTTTGACAAGGAATGCTATGGTTTTTAAAATGTTTGAATAGGAGGGTGGTTAGTTACACTCTACAAATCAATCTCCTGTTTTAGACAAGTCAACCTAAAATATATACATATGACTTTATTGTGTTTTACACTGATTTCAAACATGCGTCTTCTATTTTAGTAAAAAGAGTATAGGAAATGGGTAGAATATGGGAGAAACGCCTTTTTAATCTATTCAATATATGAGTTTTTACCTCATTGTGACAGACACTCTTCTCAATCTAGATTTTGGCTTATAAATTTTACTTGTTATAGGTAAATAAAATTTATTAAAAAAAATAATTAATTAAAAATTTTAATATTTAAAATAATTTTTATTATTAATAAAAAAATTATAAAATAGTTTTTAAATTAGTACTTAATGCTAATTATTAAATTTTAACTACTAACTATTTTAAATTATAAATTAGTCTATTAGTTAATGATATACAAATTTATAAATTATTTTATAAATTTTTATTATTAATATAAATTATTTAGATACCAATAATTTTTTAGTTTATAAAATAATATTTGACTTAGTTAATGATTAATGATTTTATTTTTAAATTAATTATTATTTAATTTTTTATTTATTAAATGTTTCTCATAATCTCTTATTTTGTAGCGTGCAAAAATTCATCTGTAAAAAGGAACTCAGGAAACTAAATTAGAGTGTTTTTTTTGTAAAATATTATATAAGATAACATACAAATTTTTCTTGTGTTTTTCTCATATTTATTTCGATTTGATCTCCTTAGTTTATTTCTAACCATAGAGACAAGCAGCGCTGAAAACCCAAAAATATCAAAATGTAACAAAAACAAATATCTCAGATCTTATACGTAAATATTATTATATTTACATAACCATTATATCTTTGATATAATCTACCATATTTAAATAGTATAATAAAACATTTACTTTAACATTATGATATAATAAAAAATAAAAATAAATAATATTATAATAATAAATAAACTAATTTCAATTTTAATATTTTATAAAATAAATTATTTTAATATTATAATTAGATTTATAAAAGAGATAAATTTAATAAGTTAAATTATAAATTAATTTTATTATGTTCTAATTTTTTAAATTGATATGTGGAAAATAAATAATATGTAATTATAGTTTACTATTTAAAAAGTTAAATATAATTTTTATACTATTTTAATTTGTTAAAATAATTATTTTATAATTAGTTATCTTTTATTTTTAATTTTTACTTATTTTTATTAAATTTTACATAAAAAAAAACTTTCGTAATTTAATATATTTCTCAATTAATTTATTTTTAAATTTTGTCACATTAATCCATTCAACAACAAACTTTTCATTAATATATAGTCACTCTCACTAATCCAAATAATGTAATTTTATATTTTCTTCCTCATTTCAATTTAAGCAAAACGTAAGTGACTTCTATTTGCTATAAAATAATTGTTTTTGTATAGAAATTGATTTTATTTTATATAAAATATTAAAGTTGATTTTTTTAAAATCATTTTTTTTATTATAAGCTATTGTAAAGAATTTAAATGTAAAGTTTAAGTTTTATATTAGATATAGACTAATAAGATGGTAACAAATAAAAAGAAAGACTCACAAGTTTTATGTTTTGTGATTTTAAACTTTATATTTTGTGATTTTAGATGGAATGTGACATCACATATCTTATTTAGATTAATTTATAATTTAATGAAAAATTTAAATCAACTAGTACATATAAAAAAAACAATTTTAGATTTATATGATCAAAATATTATACTCTATTAGATAATTGATTTAACTAAAAACATCAATAAAATTTTATTTATATAAGAAAATAATATATTATTCACTATATTTCATTTATAGATACTAACGGGCACGTGCGCCCGTGTATCGCGCCTGTGTATCCGTATTTTTTTATTTTTTTTATTTTTATATAATTAAATATAAAATTTAATCAAATGAAATAATATATTATTATTTGTGTTAATTTTTTATTACTTATATTTATATTTATTTTTAATTAAATATGTTTAAAATAAGATAAATAAAAGAGATGGAATATGAAGAAAATTAGCAATACACAATTTGAGAATCTCAACGGGTTTTGGAAGCATTAAGGAGACGAAAGACCTGGTGAAGTGGCGGTGATGAAATATTGACGCGACGGAAGAACAACAATACAGTATCAGAATCTCAAAATTAGGATTTTGGAGACATTAACATGTTTTTATATTATTTCTCTCACAGTTCTCTTATATATCACTCTTTCAGAATCTCAAAATTAAGATTTTGGAGGATTTTGGAGACATGTTTTTATATTATTTCTCTTTCACAATTTTTTTATATATCACTCTTTTGCCTAAAAAAGAGTAACAGTCCATAAATCCACATTTCACCCTTCTCTCTCCACTCTTCCCTAATAAAAGACATCAATCTCTTCACTTTCCTGTCAGATAAGTGACAACAAATAAAACAAAATTTTAAAATTAAAAATATGCTTATTTAATAAAGAAGAATATCAATTTAAAACAGAAAAATAATCAATCTCTCCACTCTCGTGCCAGTTAAGTGATAACAAAATTTAACTTACCAATCTCTCCATTAAGTGAGAACAAATAAAATATTTTACTTCCAAATGATACTCACAAAAAATGGATCTTTAACAATAAAAGATTTTCATCTATGACATCAAAATATATTAATTTTTCAAAATAATATTAATTTTTCAAAATAATATTAATTATTTATTTTAAAACATTAATAATCAACACCCTTTTTAACACTACCTTAATAATCAACACCCTTTTTCTATAAAATCCCAAACTAACAGAATAATAAACTTGTATCTATTGATTTTATTTTATTTTGTTAAATTCTTTTTGTTTAAAAAAAAATAAAATCTACCAACTGTTTCTGTTATTACACAACAATTAAATATACACATTTTTATATTACAGAATATTGAACAAAAACAATTTAAAAAATGAATGATCCCATTAGCACGAACAAAAAAAAAATAAGAAGGGAAAATGAAAGAGACGTAAATAATAAATTATTATAGAAGAACATTATTATAGAAGAACGAACCGGAAAAAAAAAAGATAGAAAGGGAAGAGGAGAAAAAGATGTAAATAATAAATTATTATAAAAGAACGAACAAAGGGAGTTGTTATGGCATTAGTAAGCAGCACTAACGACCGATTGGAAAGGAGTAGAGTGCACCAATGATCGAGTCACGGAGTTGCGCCCATCTCCCTTTCAATTAGGTGTCTGACTCAGTGATGGTACCTCTAAATTGCATATGTTAAGCCTTCTTTCCAATAACTCCATCGGAACTATTCTTCGTCTTCGTCACTCTCCGTTAAGAGGAAACATACTAACAAAAATATTTATGAAAGAAGTTAAAAAGAAGATGTTACATTTCAAAATTGTTGCGACTTGACCACTACTCACGTTTCCTAATATTTGTTTCTCTCTCATAATTTTAAAATAAATCATATCTTTCAATTCAAAACTGATAATCTATTTCAAATATTTTTAAAAAGTAGAAAATGACGCAATAACCAAAATAATGAAATAAAACCAAATATTAATCTAAGAATAAAATAGAAAAATTTAAGGATAAAATAGAAAAAAATTTGAGAGCAGTTAAAGAGGAATCCCTCTATATATAGGTATAAATGATAATAATTTTTGATAAATATTGCCAGTAAATCTCGAGAGATAAACATTAGTATTAATATAAAGGACTGCATTAACTTTAATAAACAAATAAAAATAATAATAGTATATATATATATATATATGAAATTTTACTTATATTTCTCTTTCTTATAAAATAACAATATAATTATATATGGACTTACAGAATAAATTACATAAATATATTTCAAGTAATGCAATTTAAAAAACTTTAAATTGTGAAGTAGAGAAAGTGATGGTTTTGTTGTCTGAAAATTGTAAATGTATGATCATCTTACAAAGTAATCAAACAAAAACAAGTTAACAATAATAAAATAATTTATATAAATTATGCTAACTATTAATAGTAATAATTAAAAATATCCATTATTATCATAGAGACACTAAAAATATCAAATAAATTCTTAAAATACTACATGATTTATAAAAAGACTATATTGAAATTGAATTCTCCCTTAATTCCAATCATATGACACAATAGTTTTACAAATTATTATACTTTTTTTAAAGACTTTTCACTTTTTATAAGGTAGTGTAATGAACTTTCATTAATTTTCACCATGTTATATTTGCATTTATATTTAAGTAATCAGTAAAAGTTTGGATATCTCATTCATAAATATTCTCACTCAATATATTTTCATTATTAATTAATATTTTTTTAATAAATAACATTTGATAACTACTAATTTATTAAATCTTATTCTGCTCCATAACATAGTCAATTTTCATTAATTTATAAACCTATTCTTATAAATGTTAAAATACATTTAAACTTTTTACAACACAACCTCTTAAATATAAAAAATTAAATAAGTAAAGCAAGTTGTTTTAAGTAGTTCGTTAAGCGAAGTTTAAATTTTCTCGTAGATTATTTTTACTTGAAAGAAGTATTCTGATGAGTGAAATTTCAATAGTTTTTTTATTAGTGAATTTTTCGTTAAATTTGCTAAGTGCATATCAACATTTGGTATGATATTTCATTGAGTGGAAAATAATTCCATCAATTATACAGAAATCAAAACTTTGTCACATTATTTTTAAAGACACTTATAGTTCTTTATAAAAAAAAATATACTTTGATAATAACAAGAACAAGATAAAAAGTGATATACAATTCTTGATGGAAAAATTTTAAAAAATATATATAATAAAAAATAAATTTGTAATTAAATTATGTAAAAAATAATTAAAATAATATAATTAAAATTTGTAGGGTAAATATAGAAAAAATTAGATTTTCAATATATCATAGTTCAATTCTTTATAGGAAAAAGTTTATTTCATACTAATTTTTTTCTCTCACTTTCATTTTACAACCTCTTTTAATAATAAAATATTATATTTTTTAATAAAAAATATATAAAAACAAAATTTTAAAAATAAAAAAGAAATAATATATTTAATTGTTAAATGGCTATGGTGTCAGATAAGAGTGTGAACCGATTATTGTTCTTCTTTATATGAAACTCAAAACTCTGTAACCTAAAAATAAAATCTAACTCAAATATATAAAATCATATTAATATCAATCCAAATCATAACTTTTTATAAAGTGAAATTTTAAGATACAATTATTCATATATCTTATTCTTGAGTTAAAAGCTATCCATGGCTATACTTATAACTCAAGACACGGATAATAAACTAAGTTCAACTCTATCATTTAAATTTTAAACTTTTTATAGTACATCAATTGACATAAAAAAAAGTAAAAACACTACAATATTAAAAAAATCCATACATCAATTATTAAATACTTATAAACTTTTACTCTCTCAAAACTAAAATATTTAAGTATAACTTTCTCTAAATAAAGAAAACGAAAATTTGCTCATATTCAATTTTTTTTTTAAAGAAAAACTTTCACTAATAGACATTTAATGACTACTTATTATAAGGTTCTAATCTACATATCATAATAAGTTATATGGTGATAAAGTTATAAATATAAAGATATTTTCTATATCACTTTTAAATTTAACCTACATATTATTATTATTATTATGATGTTTATGATGGTTATATTTTTATCCGTCAATAATAAGTCATCAAGTAGAAAATAGTCTAATTTCGTTTTAAGTTTTATTTTACTTTTAGTTTCCTTCTATTTTTTATCTCTTTTTTCTTCTTTCGATTTACCTATTTTCTTCTCTTCCTTCTCATTTTCCTCTTCATTCCCACAAGTTTCATTTTAAATGTTAAAAGCAAGTTTGTGCTGATTGAAGCTGTTTGGTGCGAAGTTATTCCTTCCAGTGGTTCTGTTTGAATCACGATTGAGTTGGTTTGGTGAATCAAAATCAGAGAAGTTTTTCTGAAGGTAATCTCCATGTTCTTCATCGGTAATTTCGTTTTCGCTAATTATCTTTTGTTCTGCGTTTTGTTGATGAGAATGTGAATCACATTTTGATCTGTTATCAATTTGACATGTTTTTGTTGAAACTGCAGATCACATGTGTTTGGTTGAAACTGCAGATAACATGTTTGTTAAATTGATTCAGTGGAAAAAAAAAATATGAAGTGCAACAGAGTTGATTTTGTGAGCAGCTGGCTGGTTCGGGTTCAAGTCGCACAATAGCTACGATCAATTCAATTGATCAAGATTTGATTCAAACGGTGGGATTGTTTTGTGACAGATGGATGTGGTGTTGTATGGGGTGAAACAACTGCACTTTTATTATTGAATTGAAGTGTTTGAGTGCAAATTTTGATTAAATAGTTTTCTGTATTTGTACCTTGCTGAAAACTGATTTCAATTAATGAGTATACTTTGATTCAACTGCCATATTTGGTGCATTAATTTGATCTTATTCGAACCAAAAAGCAGAGGCATTTGATCTCAATCGCTTTCTCCAGCTTCGTTCTTATCTTCAATAGGCATTGGAGAAGGTGTCTTCAATAGGCATGGACCAACGCCTAGCCTCATCAATATATGAATAGCTTGTCACTTTGACTGCAACAAGAAAACCAGTAAACATGGACTGATCATGTCTGTAGTTTCTAGGATGCTATTAATAGTTTTGTTGTTCATGCTAAAACTTGACTGCATTTCTAAGTTTATTTCATCTTTTATCTCTGATTATTGCTTCATGCCATGCATTTGGTGATTGCAGGTGGCTCCCTTTTTCTATTTGATCGTAAGGTTTTAAGGTACTTTAGAAAAGATGGACATAATTGGAGAAAGAAAAAAGATGAAAAGACTATGAAGGAAGCTCATGAAAAGTTGAAGCCAGCATGAAATTTTCCTTAGGCATGTTTCAAGTGGTGGACACTGTTGTTTTTTGTCACCACTTGTTTTACTTGAACAACAGGAACCACTTAAGAAAAAAGATATATGGAAATTCAACGAACCTTCAAAGCAAACTGATTTTTCATTTGATACTGAAATTATATACAATTAATTAGAAAATGATTTTGTTTTGATGCAGGGATACGATGCATATAGTATTTGTCCACTACTTGGATATTAAGGTATTTTACTTGTCTTTCATTATTTCTTACTATTTTACACTAAACTATCAAATTGATGTTGCACTGATTCTACTCACCATGCAGGACTTGAAGGATATCATACAGGAAAGACTGATTTTTTTTTTCTTTTTTTGTTTATATTGTCTCTTTTTTCCCACTTTAATACATCAACACTGTAGTAGTTGATCTCTGGTGATCCTTTACTTCTATTTTATCAACAGGGAGGCATTACCAATTCGCAAAGTACTATGTACTCAATATTATTTTACTTGTTATGAGAGAGAGATTGTAATGAGTGCATTAGCCTATACATGAGGATAGGCTTATGAAGTGATCACTATAAGGCTTTGTGCACAATTTTGGTTTTTATATGCCCACCTGAATTATTTAATTTATTTGGATGTGGATTTCAATTCCCTCGCCAAAATACTTAAATGGACTCATCCATAAGTGGAATAGGCTTACCAAACTTAGCCTTTATATTTGTTTATATTTTTTACTTCTTTGTGAAGAAACTAAAAAAAATATAATAATATGAAGATAAACTTTTTGTAAATAGTAGTAAGAAAAACAAAGTGAAAAAATAGACTCTTTAGTTTTATATTAATAGTTTTTTTTAGTGGCACATAAAAATATTGGTTTTGTTTTTATTTTATTATTTTCTTTGTTTGGAATTTTTCATTTGAACTTTGGGTTGTCCTTCCTATGCGTAATAAAAAAAAATTAAGTATTGTCTCAACTTTAAAATCTACATAAACATAGAAACCATAACATAACAAAATGGAAGTGACTTCAGTAACACAGTTATAGATAGTTGAGAGCATCCAAATCCACACCATAATAAAAACTTAGAAAATAACTGACACATCAACGAAAACCTGTCGGCAAATGAAACAAGTACCGTCTTCAAAAGGATTATTTAATAAATTGGAACTTTTGCTTAGGTCTTCAAAAGATGCATTGTGAGTTCCAGTTGAAAAAGCTAAACAAAGAGTCCAAAATATGCAGGATTAGCATGTAGCTCACATCATGAAGACATCAAAGTACATCAAAGTGAAAAACATTGTGAAACACAGTATCAATTAGCCTCTTAACAACACAAGAAAAAATAAAAAATAAAATAAAGGATATTCACTATTCAAGCTTCATTCCATTATTTAGAGTTTCAATATTTTGTAACAAGAGTTCATATAACAACACATTAGACTTATGTATTTGATAATGTGACTTAAAGGTTACAAGTTACAACTAAAACAAGCATAGCGTAACCAAATAAAATGACACTGCAAGAAAAATGTATCCCTTTCCACCCATTCATAAAGTAACTGTCAGGAAGTTAAAAAACTTCTATAATTTACCCATATCTCAAGTTGAACAAACAAAAACATATTATGTTATACTACTCCTGAAAAACGAATAAACAAGAAGTGAAGAATCAAGGTTCAAAACGATACACTTTATCATGATTTTCATTCATCAGGTAAGCATGCTCTCCACTATAGCTGAGGAGAACCTCATGTCCATCAGGACTAAATGTAACATGAGTTAAGTGTAAGCTTGGATGTCCCTGTAAAAAAGATACAATTTGAGAGCAAAAACATTTGGCTTGAAGTGTTACATGTCCATAACACACCATATACCAAGGTGGAAATGGAAAAGCAAATTTGATAAAACCTAGAACATGTAGGGCATTAGGTATGAAGAATGAAAAATTAACATTACAAAATACTTTATTTCAGTTTAGGCATTTTGTAGAATAGAGATAGGAAATACTAATGATATTTGCTGAGTAATATCCAAAGAAAAAACTGCCATCACCACGTCACCAATGTCATTTCCTTCATGAGACACCAATATTTCCTTGAATACCACTTGTTCTTACAAGGTCGAGGTCCCACGAAGTAAGTTCTTTAGTCCAAGTCTTCCAATCTTCTTGGCTTTTAGGTATGATCTTCTGTCCGCTCTCCAGTCCTCCGAGTCGTATGAGGGTACCTGCAAAGACACTCTGACGATCAAGTCAGTCTGAGTATTATATGCAGGTGAGTAGAGGGTGAAAAATTACCTTTGGTGTGTTGGGTTCCCTATGATATTTATACTTTTTGGATGGGCCTCAACTGTTTATGGACTTTCATGTGAGTCTAAAAGAGAACCCAACTATCCCTTAATCATGGTTTATTATTAAGTACGGCTTAATCATAGTTAATGGTAGGTTTATGAGATGCGTTCGAATTAGGAGAGTTTATTCGATCTTTTCGACTATTCGGTTGTGTCGTCCTTTCGGCCATCTGATAGTACACCACCATCTCCTAAGACATAAATATGCCCAACCCAACAATGGACATCGGTGTGTAAAAATACTGTTGTTTAGATTTATGATGAAGATACCCAAAGGGTAAGTAGGTGACATTCAACACAGTATCAATCCCACTTAGCCCCTATAATGAAATAAAATTTCCAATTTTGTGGTAATATTGCATTTTCTACAAAAACTCATGAAACATGTAAGGTTGTCAAACATGTGTACACTTGAAAATGGTTAGCTATATGAGAGGAAAAAAGATCTTGATTGAATTTTAAACCAGTGCATGATCTCAAGCAGGTGAATAGCTCTATCATTCCTAACTTACATGCAAGATCATGAAATCATTACGTGGGAAGACCCTTGGTAAAACTAAAGCCCATATGAGATGTGACAAACAATGACAAGGCCATCCAATTTTTCTTGAATGAAGTGTCAGTCTATCTCTATGCTTGGTGTTATCATGCTCAACTGGGTTGCGAGCAATGCTAATAGCTGATTTATTATCACAATAGAGTCATATGTTTTTCACATTTCACTTTAAGATCATTCAAAATAATTTTCAATCTTTACAACTCACAAACCATGTGTCATAACTCAAACCTTGCAACTACTTTTTGTTTTTTTCTCATTCTCCAAATCACCAAGTTTCCACCTAAGAATTCAACCTTCACACTAGACCTTGCAACTACATTTTGTTTTTTTTTTACTTCTCTAAGTCACCAAGTTTCCACCCAAGAACATGTAATATCCCAAGGTGGACCTCCTATATGTAATTGACCCTACATAATTTGTAGCAGTGTACACCTCCATATTTATTTTTCATTCCTGTTGAACAACAATCCCCTTCTTGGACTTGTCTTCAAATATTGAAGGATTATGTTCATAACCTATAAACATCTCTCCTTTATAGATTATGCATGAACTAAGTGACTACATTCACAACATAAGTTATGCCAAGTCTAGTGTGGGCTAAGTAAATAAGCTTCCACACAAGTCTCTAATATTGACCCTTATTCACATGACATCTCCTTTGAGGTCAATGTGGATGACCCTCATTTGTGATAACCAAGTTGCTTTTCATATTGCCTCAAATCTAGTATTTCATGAGATGACCAAACATATCAAGATAAATTGTTACTTCACTCTAGAAAGATATATTACCACTTTGTTAATTCCACTGACCAATTGGTACATATCACCAAACCATTGAGGGGGGCTTTAGGATTGACCATATACGTAGCAAGTTCAATGCATATGATTTACATGTTCCACCTTCAAGGGGGTGTTAGACATATATACATATATTTCGAATATGAACTTGTGCCATCCTTATTTAATGCTTTGTATGATATACATATATATGTTCATCATTTGTGCTTACACACACTACAGTATTCTATCACATGAGTATATGTTATTCATGTCTAGAACAACAATATAAACACTTCTGGAATTGATAATCACATATAAGTCAAGTCACTGACTCACACGATCATAAAGGTGCATTGGACAAAAATAATTAACAGAAGGAGGACGAGACATTCTTTTTCGACATGAGCTAAGAGGTGGCAATATCCTTCTGTCATATAAGCATGCAAAGGCATCATCACTACAAGATATAGAAAGTCTAACATCAATTTTGAAATACAAGGATGAATTAATTAACTGTTGTATAACTATTTTAAAACAAAGTTAATAGTTTGTTTTGTAACAGAAAGGGGGTTTATAAGTCCTTCTAGGGTGCTTTGAATTAAATAATAACAATTTTAATTCTATCATACAAACATTTGTGTTGTGAGAGCATATCTTTGTGTGTGTGAGTGAACACCAAAGTGAGAACGGTGTGAGTTATGTTATCCAGAGGGAAAGGAAGATTATTACTGTAAACTACCATAACAGTGGTATCAGCTTGCTAGGTGAGATAATGATCAATAAAGAATTAGAATCAAGGGTGGATTCTTTGGAGAAACTGGTGGCAGATTCCCAAGCAGCAACCCAGAAATCTTTACAAGGTTTACAACAAGCTGTCAATACAGCAAAGAGCAAGATTACTGTTGCTTTCAATGGAGGGCAAGGCTTTTTGTGTGGCAGTGTCACTACATTAAGACTTTTGATTTCCAACATCAATCTTAGACACAAATCTTGAAGGATGCGACCCAAAGATTTGATGATTGTGCCTTTGATGATCCCGTGGCTGAATTGGCTCGATTAAAACAAGGAAGTTCTTTAGTTGATTATTTGGAAAAATTTGATAATCTGTTGGCTAGAGTTATGGTTTCGGACAAAATGGCTTTGAGTTTTTTCTTGTTAGGTTTAACGGTAAGATTGGAGAAATCAGTCTGTTTACATAGACCAACTACACTTCAAGAAGTTGTGCAGTTAGCCTATCTTTAAGAAGATGTATTGCAGGAATTGACAAAGGAAATTCATGGGGTTTCAATGGAAAGTTTAGAGGAGCAACACAAGAATTTTAAAACAGGGAATTAGTCCCAATTTTACCATAAATTTGCACTTATTACTACATTACAATCTCATGTTGCACCAAGTTCCTTTAAGCCATTCTTAGGATTGGGCAACAAGACTATTAATGTAGGTTCTATTTCCAAAAAAAGAGGTTAGTGAACATATCTCTAAAGGGTTGTGCAGATTCTGTGGTGAAAAATGGGATAAGAACCATATAAATAAATGTAAGGTTTGGGGCAAATTAAATGTTATTTTTTGTTTCCTAAGATCAATTGGAGGAAAATGATGCTTCAAACAAAAATGAGGAGATGGATTTAATTACACACAGTCTGAAATTGTTGCATGAGTCGCCAGTATATGTTTCTTTACATGTATTTCAAGGAGTGGCTGGTGGGAGTACTCTACAACTAACTTGTATGATTAAAAAGCTGAGGGTTCCATTTTTAATGGACACAGGTAGTACTGTTTCTTTGAAACCTTATAGGTATCCTCATAACCAGAAAAATGAAATTGAAAGACAAATAAAACAATTGTTATCAACTGAATTTATTAGGGAGAGTTCTAGTTGTTATGCTTCTCTCTTGGTTTTGGTTAAAAAGAAAGATGGTTCTTGGTGTTGTTGCACTGATTTCAGAAAGCTAAATGCTATGACTATTAAAATAAATTTCCTATACCCTTGATTGAGGATCTTTTGGATGAATTGTATGAGGCTATTTATTTTTCAAAATTAGACCTAAGAAGTGGATATAATAAGGTTAGAATGCATCCATCAGATGTTTATAAAATAGCTTTTAGGACTCATAGTGGGTTGTATGAGTGGGTAGTTTTGCCTTTTGGTCTTAGCAATGCCCCTGCTACATTTCAAAATCTAATGAATGATATTTTTTTGTTACCTTATTTAAGGAAATTCATATTGATTTTCTTTGATGATATATTAATCTATACTAAGACTTGGACAAACCATATTAGATGCATTGACATAACCTTGACCTTATTACGCAATCATCTTTTATTTTTGAATAAAAAGAATCGTAGCTTTAGAAAGACACATGTAATTGGGACATCAAATTTCTATGCAAGGAGTCCAACCTGATCCAAAAAAATATTGGTTGTTTAAGAATGACCACAACCTACCAATTTAAAGGAGTTGCGTGGATTTTTGGGACTGTTTGGCTATTATAGACGTTTTATTCAGGGGTATGGTAAGATTGCAACACCTTTACTACAAAAATATATTCCTTATGTGTGGGGTGTTGAAGCTGATATAACTTTCCACAGGTTAAAAAAGGCATTAACCACTGCTCCAATTTTAATATTACCAAAATTTTCACAATCTTTTACTATTGAAATTGATGCTTCAAGAATAGGGATTGGAGCGGTGCTTATGCAATCTAATCACCCTAATGCATACATAAGTAAGACAATGGGACCTAAATATAAGTTATTATCTGCATATGAGAAAGAATTTTTTGCTATTCAATTTGCAGTAAAAAAGTGACAACATTATTTTTTAGATCAATATGTGGTAATCAAAACATATCAAAAGGCTTTGAAGCATTTCCTGGAACAACCCCCTACAACATTGTCATAGAATTGGGGTTTGGACAAGCTCATGGGTTTGGATTTTCGTATTGAATACAAAAAAAGGTAAAGACAATGTAGTAGCTGATGTGTTGTCACAAAATCCTACCCAAGATAAGTTAGCTTCAATGTTTGTAATAACTTCTGAATTAACTCAGAGAGTTAAGGATTCTTGGCTAGTAGATCATAAATTACAAAAATTTATTGATAGAATTCGCTTGACCCAAAATCCCCATAAACATTATACTTTTGAGAATGATTTATTGAGGAGAAAAGGTAAGTTAGTGGTGGGAGACAATGCAGAATTGCGTCAACATATTCTCCAACACTTTCATGATTCAGCAATTGGAGGCCATTTGGAAGGGTATGCAGAAGGAGGTAAAAAAGTGGGTCCAGAATTGTCATATATATGTAAAAAATGTAAGCCTTTGCTTCAATTTCCTGTAGGTATGTTACAACCATTATCTATTCCTGAAAAACCTTGGAAATCTATATCCATGGACTTTATTGTTGGCCTCTCTAAATCTTGTTATATGACTGTGATTTTTTTTGTTATGGACCGTTTAACTAAGTATGCTCATTCCTTGTCGCTTGCACATCCTTTTGGAGCGACTAAGGTGACATCCCTTTTCATGGACAATATTATCAAGCTTCATGGCTGGCCACAAAACATTATATCTGATAGGGACTCCATCTTCATAAGCAATAGCCTATACTATGAATGAAGATACAAGATGAAATTAATCAGCTATTACAAGCAAATCTGGTTAAGGCACAACAATGTATGAAGTTTTATGCTGATTTAAAACAGACTGACAAGCAGTACAAGGTTGGAGATTGGGTTTATTTAAAGATTCAACCATACAGGCAAACAACTTTATCCAATACCCATTTCCACAAGTTAGCTGCCCGATATTATGGTCTCTACAAGGTTTTAGAAATGATTGACAATGTGGCTTATAAACTGGAATTACCTATTGACTCTAAGATTCATAATATTTTCCATGTTTCCTTACTCAAACCATCACATGGAAGTAAACCAGTATCTACAACTTTACCTTTTGCTGACAGTGGTGGTCATTTTGTTCCACAACCATTGGTTATTCTAGCTCGTACAAATGAAGAAATAAATCTATAACTGAAGTGTTGGTGCAATGGGCAAAGACAAATCCAGAAGATGCAGTTTGGAGAAACCTCTATGAAATGCAACAAAAATTTCCAGACTTTAAATGGGTGCAGGGGTCGGGCCTTGTGGTCAATTCCTTGTTCATGGAGGGGACATTTGTTATATAACTCTTTTAAAACAGAGTTAGAAGTTAGTTTTGTAAAAGAAACGGGGTTTATATGTTCTTCTAGGGTGCTTTGAATGAAATAATTGTTGAAGATGGTTGCTACCCCTTCAAGATTGTGTTTGATGAAGACTTATATGTAGTGTTTGATGAAGTCTTATATGTACATTTCACTTGTATTTTGCTTTGCTTTAAGTGTGTCTTAGCTAGTGCTTAGAGGTTGTCTAA
>Ga0123342_1002463_pt1 | contig 30751 bp, 31 predicted proteins | sample Turbeawhitnodule_FD_89960 | JGI IMG/M metagenome (GOLD analysis project Ga0123342, IMG submission 89960) | Root nodule microbial communities of legume samples collected from Mexico - Turtle bean Mexico white nodule | ecosystem: Host-associated > Plants > Roots > Nodule | place: Mexico: Nepantla... | reverse complement strand
GGTCACGAGAGTCCATGCGTGTGGAGTGGATGACGCGTTTAGGCATAACACAAGTACAAAGCCACTGGAAAGATGCGACCTGTGAGGGTCATGTTCCAGGGGTGACCTGCATGCATGACACGTGAACAGCTAGGGCGCTCCAAGGACGGGCAACCCAAGAGATCAGAGGCACGAAGAGGCATCTAGGTGGTCGTCCCGTCAGAGGTTGCACTCCAGTAAGGGAACCCCACGCGCTAGGTTATTCTAAGAGTGGGTAACGACAGTGTTGGGCCCACCCCCCTCAGAAAGCCCATTTTGGGTAAAGTGGAAACCCTAGTTTCAGCCTATATAAAGGGAAGTAACAGACTTAGTAAGGTACGCTTTTCATTTGCGTCGCTCAATACACACACAGTTATAGTCTTACGTTATAATTTTGATGTTTCCTAGCCTTAAGATTGACTTGAGCGTCGGAGTGCAAACGGCCTCTAGGGCGCTTTTTTTCTTTGTGTTTTCAGACATAAAAGCCCGTGCAAGCGCAGGGATTCTGGATGTGAGAGTGACGTAGATGCACGAAGACGTTTTAGGTCAATCGGCAGGAACACCTGGAATGATACATGGAATGATGCTATTTTATGTTGAGTGTTTGCAACAACTTTAAAGGGGGCAACATTAAGTTGGTTCACTCGTTTACCGTCGTTATCTATTGATTGTTTTGATACAATAGTTGATAAGTTCAGAGCTCAATTTGCTACGATTCGAACACATCACTTAACTTCAATTGCTCTGGTCAATATAAGGTAGGAGAAAGGGGAATCACTGAGGTTATTTATTCGCAATCTAAGTCCAAAAGTAAGGTTGGGACCATTTTTCGATAGTCTTTGTAAACAATCGACAACTAATCTTGATGAATTGAGGCAATGTGCAACGAAGTTTACGCAGATGGAGGAGTTGAGAGATTTTCGAAATCAAGTAAGAATAGATGGCGGAATTGAGACGAAGCATAATGAGAAGGAAGGGGGACAACAGTACAAAAGAGCTAAAGAAGGACCTCGTGGACAAAAATTTCCATATTATACACCGTTAAGTACCAACAGAGAACGAATATTACAAGAAGCAATTGCTATAAAGATAATTCCAACACCTAGGAAGGCAAGAACACCAGAGCGAGCTGATCAAAGCAAACACTGTCAATATCGTAAAAATCATAGCCATTATACGGAAGATTGTATAGCTTTAAAATATCGAATAGAAGAGTTAATTCAAGTTGGACATTTGAAACGTTTTGTGAGAGATGGAGCAATGAGAAGTAGACGAAGTCCATAACTAAGAGGGAGGGGGTACATCGGTAGAAAGGCAGAGTGGTTCGAAAGGAGGGATGAAGGGAGGGAAGAAAGGATGGAAAGGAGAGATGAGAGGAGACATCACAATCCTCAAAGGAGGAGCAGCCGTGAACGAAGTCTGTGTAGACCTATTAGAGGTTTTATCAATACCATTTTTGGAGGGTTTGGTGGAGGAGGAATGTCAACATCCGCTAGACAGGAGCATTTGAGGAATTCTCGGACCATAAATTCTACTTTTAAGAAGAGAAGTATGCCACCAATAATATTTATTGATGAAGATTTTCAAAACATTGATCCTAAACAGGATGATCCGATGGTGATAACGGTGGAGATAACAGAGCATGTAGTTTTGAAGACTATGGTAGATCAAGGAAGTTCTATTGATATCTTATTTTGGGAAACTTTTCAAAAGTTGAACTTGAGGGAAGAGGATATGACACCATACTGGGAACAAATAATCGAGTTCTCATGTGAAAGAGTTTATACAAGATGGTACATAGACTTGAAAACAATGTTTGGAATGGGAAATGTAACAAAAACAAACAAAAATAGATACTTAGTGGTTGAGGCATGCACTTTATACAATGCTCTTTTGGAAAGGTTTTCATTGAATAATAAGCTAGCAGCCATAGTGTCGACACCACACTTGGCTATGGAATTTCCAACTGAAAGGGGAAAAATCGCAACTATCTATGTTGATGAAAGAGTTGCACGAGAATGTTACATGGAAAGCCTTAAGATGGTTCAAGAACCTATAATACTGAGAAGAAGGGAGGACAGAAGAAATTTGGTTGCAATGGTGGATTTAGATTTGAGGATGCATGATGAAGAAAAGATGGAATCGAGAGAAGAGCCAACGCTTATTCAGTTGGGATAAAATGAAAAACAGTGCATATATATTGGAGGAAGTAGCATGCTTGAAGAGTTGATGAGTGGGTTGATTACAACATTGAGGAGAAATAAGGACTTGTTTGCATGGAAGGCTACAGACATACCTGAGATTGATCCTAATGTTATTTTCCATAAACTGTCTTTATGTCGAGAAGCGAATATGGTAGCTCAGAAGAGAATGAGAATGGGAGAAGAGAAACGAAAAGCAACTTTTGAAGAAACTGGAAAATTATTGCAAGTTGGTTTTATCCGAGAAATCCAATATACAACCTGGTTGGAAAATGTTGTGCTAGTTAAAAAACCGAGTGGGAAATGGAGAATGTGTATTGATTACATAGACTTAAATAAGGTGTGTCCGAAAGATTCGTATCCTTTGCCTAGTATTGATAGGTTGGTGGGTGGAGCTTCTGGTCAAGCAATGATGATCTTCCTAGATGCTTATTCATGTTACAATCAATTACAAATGTACGATCCAGATGTACCAAAACAGCTTTTACCACTGAGATGGCTAATTATTGTTACAAAGTCATGCCATTTCGATTGAAGAATACAGGAGCAACATATCAAAGGTTGATGAATAAAGTGTTTAAGGAACATATTTAGAGGAATGTGGAAGTGTATATTGATGACATGATTGTTAAGTTATGTGAAGTGGAAGAACATGTAAAAGATCTTGAAGAAGTGTTTGCGAGAATAAGAAAATATGATATAAGGCTAAATCCCAAGAAGTGTGTTTTTGGTGTGAGAGATGGAAAGTTTTTGGGGTTTATGTTAACCAATATGGGGAATGAAGCAATCCTGGAGATGAAAAGCTCAACCAATTTAAAAGAGGTACATAGATTAATCGAAAGGTTAATTGCTTTAGCAAGATTTTTGCTGGTGTTGCCGAAAGATCAAAACCAATAATAAAAATGTTGAGAAAAGCATAAGCTTTCAAGTGGAATGAACAATGTGAACAAACTTTTTCAATGATTAAAAAGATGCTAGCTGAACCTCCAATTTTAGTGAAACCAGTATCATCCCAACCCATTATTGTATACTTAGCAACCTCGCATGAAACCATAGGAGCAGCCTTAATCCTAGATTTTTCAGAACAAAATCCAATATACTTTGTCAATCAAGCCTTACAAAATGTCGAAAATAGATACCAGCTTGTTGAAAAGATAGCCCGTACCTTGGTGTACGCAACAAGATGTCTCTAACCATACTTTCATAATCATCAGATAATAGTGAGAACCAATTGTCCGATAGCAAAAGTATTGAGAAAAACATAACTTGTAGGGAGAATAGTGGCATGATCAATAAAGCTTCCAGAGTTTAGAATCAAATACGAGCCGAGAGGAACAATCAAAGCACAATCTCTTGTAGACTTTATTATTGAATTGCCAACAACAGAAACTGAAGAAGAAACATGGCTTTTGTATGTAGATGTATCGTCAAACAAGAAAGGAAGCGAAGCAGGAATAGTACTGGAAGGACCAAAGCACTTTCAACTTGAAGTATCTTTGAGATTTGACTTCAAGACCTCCAATAACCAAGCTGAATACGAAGCTTTAGTTGCAAGTTTAATTCTTGCCAGAGACATGGGAGCTATGAAGATTATTTGCAAACGTGATTCTTAATTAATAGTAGGACATATAAAAGGTGAGTATCAGGTAAAAGATCCTTTGTTGTTACGTTATTATCATAATGTCTTAAATATTATGCAAAATTTCAATAAAGTCGAGATTGAGCACATTCCGAGAGAACAAAATTCAAGAGCAGATTCACTATCCAAGCTAGCTAGTCAACGAAAACAAACTCAACACAATTCAATCATACAACAAACCATGAACAGTCTGACAATTGGAGTAGAAGAATGTTCGACAATTACAATAACAAAAGATGATTGGATCAATTTATGTAAAGAGGTGATAAAAAATCAAGAGCAAGGCATTGATAACGATGTTAATATTACAAGAAAAGCAACCAAATTAATTATGATAGGAGATGAGCTATATAAGACAGAACATTCAACTCCATTGTTAAAATGTCTCTCACAAGAACAAACCGAATATATTATTCGAGAGCTTCATGAAGGGATTTATGGACTACATTGTGGGGCACGAATGATGGCAACAAAGGTTTCACGTGTCAGATACTATTGGTCGATTGTATGAGAAGATTGTAATGTATTTGTTAGGTCTTGCAAAAATGTCAAGAGTTTGGCAATCTCAATCACATACCATCTCAGGAGTTGCAAGGAATTATTTCATCTTGGTCGTTTGCAAAGTGGGGTATGGACATTTTACGTCCATTTCCTTTGGGGAGAGGACAAACATAGTTTTTGGTGGTTGCTATGGATTAATTTATAAAATGGATAGAAGTCGAAGCCCTTACAAGAATAACAACTCAACAAGTTCAAACATTTTTTTGGAAAAATATAATTTGTAGATTTCGTATCCCACATACCATAATAATTGACAATGACCGACAATTTACTAACAAAAACTTATGGAATTCTATGCAGATCTAGGAGTTAAGTCAAAAACAACTTCAGTTGAACATTCACAAACAAATGGGCACGAGGAATCCACCAACAAAGTTATTCTCGGTCAACTGAAAAGAAGAATTGGAAACGCTAAGGGGTTATGGGTTGAGAAGTTACTAGAAATATTGTGGGCATATAAGTGCATGCCACAAACAACAACTGAAGAACTCCATTCAACCTTACTTATGGAACTAATGCCATGATACCAGTCGAGGTAGGCGAACCAACATTGCAAAGAAAAATCGAAAACTGGGAAATAAATAATGAATGTTTAAAAATGGATCTGGATTTGATCGAAGAACTTTGAGAAAAAACAAAGATAAGAGAAGAGACAGTGAAGCGAATAACATGTAAAAGATTTAATGTAAAGGTCAAGACGAAAACTTTCAATGAATGAGATTTAGTATGACGAATGAGAATTGAAGCAAGAAAAGATCCAACTCAAGGAAAAATAGCACCAAATTGGGAAGATGCAAAACAAAGCTTATAGATTGTAAACAGTTGATGCAAAATTTCTTTGGTGGAGTAGCGGAAGCATCAATGAAGGAAGATGAACAAGGAGCTCACGTAGAGCTTGTGGATTCCTTGAAGGTGCATGCTAGGTGTGGAGAGTGAGTGGTGAGGCCACCTCACTTGGAATAGGTGAAAATTGAAGACTAAATGTCTATCCTAGAGAGGTAGGAGACAAGGAGTGAAATTGGCACAATTTTGGCAGCAATTCACTCTATATTAATCTTGAATTTACATGACCCAAGCACCTCATTATATAGCAATTGAGGGTTGGATTTGAACAAGAGAATTGGAGGGAAATTCAAATAAAAATGAATTTGAAATTGGCGCCTAATTTGAACTTAGCACATGGAGCACATGAAGCATATTTAACATGTGATGGAAAATGTTTAGCACATGTATCATATGGAACATGTGGAAAATGAGTACTCTTCTCCATAGCTTAATCATAACCGGCCTTGGTTAAATTAGGTGTTTTAGAAACCCTAATTTAACCTAGGTTGGGTTTTAGGTGCCAAATTTCATCTAAGGAAAAATTACAAATAAACTTTCCTAGTCTAATTTTGACAAGAAAATAAAATCTTCTCTACACTATTTAAACTAGGATCTAGGCTTCTTCAAACATGTAGAGAAATGTTTCTCTGCCATCACTAGCAGCATCCCAGTCCTCTTGTAAGGAATAGACCTAGTTGTGGGCCTTGATCTTCTAGTTGTTGGGCTTGGGCTTGGGCTTGTGCTTGGGCCTCTTCTAGTAGTTGTTTATGTTTTGATGACTTGGAGGTCTTCTTGAAGATGTTTGTTCATTCCTTTAACCTAGAGTTGTTCACTTGATTGGGCCTACAAAAATAAACAAAAGTCCAATTAGACCCATATTTGCAATTAAATCAATAAACAACCTTTAGGTCTTCATCCTCCTTATTATATGGTTGTGTGAGGCTCGTGGACGGTTTCCATCAAAGGAAGTTTTCACTCCAGGTGAATCCCCCTCCGAGAAGCATATTTCATTTACTTTAAACTTCTCAGCCAAAGAAGTTTTCATTCCTGGTGATTCCCTCCTGAGAGAAACGTATCTTATTTGTCGTGAACTTAACGATCAAAGAAGTTTTCATTACAAGTGAATCTATCTAGAAACTCTTTTTATCATTTCTGAGTTCTCGGTTTAGGAAGTTTACATCACTAGAAAATCTCACAAGAAAAATACATGTTATGCATCTCCAAATTCTTGATTAACAGAATGCTCATTTTAAGGAAGGCTATTCTATCCAACACTCTAAACCCAATCAAAGATGTTTTCATCATAGGTAAATTTCCTTTAAAGAAAAGTCGATTTAGATTAAGTGATAACTTTTGGTTTAAGTTAAAACATAATAAAATAGCATAGTTAAAAAGATAACTTAGTCAAACTATTTTTCAGGCTAGGCCGAGAGGTCAAAAGGCATCGGCATATATTTAGCTATTTTTCTAAGTTTGTAAGTTGATACATTAGAAGACCGAAAGGTAGTTAACGAAATAATTTATTGGTTCAGTGTTCTTTTCATATATTAATGTTAGCATGATAATTACGAAAATAAACAAAGAGAGAGTTGAAAAACAAGATAATAGTTTATTGTAGTAAAACTAAAAAGTTCAAATCGGTTGATAAAGATCAAAGTAAGATACACAAAACAGGTAATTAATAACCGGGTGATATATCAAAAAGCAAAAGATTAATCATTCAACATCCACGATGTCGTTAGCATTTGTAGTTTCTTCTTCCGCACCTTCTTCATAAGGTATATCATCAATTGGAATAAGCTCCTCGTTATGAAAATCTTTCTGGACATCAAAGTTTCCTTCATTCAAAGGAATCTTGTAAAAGTATTCAGCTTGTGAAGTGCTTTAGAAAAATCCAACTTATGTTGTTCAACTACGAAATTTTGGGCTTCTTGTAAGTCTTTCTCCAATTGATTTATCTTCTCGACATCAGCTTGTTTTGAAGTGGATAAATTGGTCAAGCCTCCTTTCAAATTTTGATTTTAGCTTGCAAAGACCGTCTTTCAACAATTAAAGTAGCAATTTCATCCTTAAAACTTCCTTCTCGGCATCACAACGTGAATGAATATCCAAAATTTGTTTGATTTGATTAGTCAAAGCAGTATTAGCTCCAAGCATATATTCAAGGCTCTTTTCGGATTCAACAAGCTCTCTCTTCACCTTTTCATGCTTGGTGGTAGAAACACCATTAATAGTTTCCTCTTTATGCCTTTTAGAAACCAGCAAACACCGAGTTGAAAGCTCGATAGTTGCATCTGCCAAAGAAAACACATTTGCTAATCGAAAAAACATGCCTTTCTGGTCCATTTAAGTTTATATGAACAAATTCTGAAAAAACGTGTTGATGCACTGAAAAGACTTTCTGGCAGCGACTGAGAAGAACTGTCGACACCATGACAATGACGTCTTGGTGAAGAATGAGACCGCCTATTACCTTTGTCTCTTTTCCTCTCTTCTTCGGAGGTTCAACATGAGCAGCATTAGTGTTGTCAAGAATGGGCTCAGCCCGAGAGATAGGTTCAATGTTCTCGGCCTCCCTTCTCGGCTAAGGGGTAAAGCTACCAGGCTTGTTAAGAAGTTTTTGAAAATAAGCACGACCTTTTGGATTTGTAACATCCATTAAACCTGAAATCCAAGAGAAAAGTTAGCAAAGTAAAAACTCTCTTATTAAGGCAACAAAATTTGAATAAAAGCGTACTAATAAAATTTCTTTCCAGTTTAGGGGCGAGGTAGATTCGCAACAAAGCACAAGTAGGAAGCTTTCGGGATAAGTGATCAAGAACTAAAAGAACTTGAAGGTCTTCTAGCTTCATTGAATGGCGTGTGACCAAGAGTTAAACTTCAAAGGGCTACTAGTCCAGTAGAAAGGAAATTTTGGGACATTTTCGTTATAAAAATATTTTTTCCCGGTTTTCTCAATAAGAATTTTTTAAAAGAAAAACCCTTTGAAATTTTTATAAGAAGAAGTAAAAGGAGAAAGAAAACAAGCCTTCGACCGGCTAATCAACGAAAAACAACCGGGACCGAGAACTATAAAAATGAAGAAAAACTTTCGGACTATGAGATAATGAAAGAAATTGACATATAACACGAAAGGCTTGCATAAAAGCTCAACTATTAGGATGAAGTTGAGTAGGGGTCACATTGAGAATGCGAAGAACACCCATTTGAAACTCATCAAGTGGAAATAGAACGTGAATGTCCGTAAAAAGACATTCATAAAAATAAAAAAATTCACAAGCTTCACCCTCACAACCATGACAAACATTGTTAATAGTCTAACAACGCCGAAAAGAAATAATTTCCTTAATGGCTTCAGGTGAATAAATAGAGATATTAGCAAAAATCTGCGAAGGGTTGAAGACCAACGATACCGGCATAAATATTCACAAACTCTGTAATCAACCCATTCATAGCTGCATCGTAGGCTCCAGTTTTCTTCTACCTTTTCGGCTCGTTCTTCATCCTCAAGATCTGGAGCTTCATTTCTTGAACTTACACCAATGCAAGCCTTACTTCTTGCAAGGGACAGAGTTGTGGATGAAGCGGCCGAATGAATATCCCTAATGTGGATGAAGCGGCCCCGTTACTCGCGCTCGAAAATCTTGAATCCCTGTCAGAATCAGAAACAAAGCTTGAGGAAGACATAATACCTTCTAAAAATTGGTTAGAAATACTTCTCGGATACAGAGTGACAAATGTAGTAAAGCAGTGGAGCAATGTTATCACTATTTATAGAAGTCAAAAATCTCTTCCAAGCGAAACAACATAACATTTCAACTGTTAGATCTTGAGACATTGCATGGCTAGAGGTCAAAGACGTTTCAAATCAATAATACATTAATAATCATGCACATGAAATGATGTGACTTTTCGTACATAGTGCATTTAATGTATGAGATGTTTTAAAAACAAGAACACTAAACATCAAGATGAATGAATAGGCCCAAAACATCTACAATATATTTAATAATTGCAAGGTGCAAAGAGTAAAAGTTCAATTAAGTCAAAAACCCAACAAGTGAGCACTATAAATAGATGATCTGCTTAAGAGGTAAGTAAAGTGATTTTATCTGATAACTAAACAAACTGATTCTGACTTATCATCGGAGCCCCTTGCAGATACACACCTATTCGAGAGTTGATCCTAAGCTTAGAAGATGAGAGTTGAACTTGACCAAACAAGACAATTAAAAGTCCATATCCCACAAACAAGAACCAACCCAAGTCCAAACCAGTGGATCATGTAACAAAAAGCTCTAGATAATAATGTCCAAAATAGCTAAAAGAGGAGAAGAATACTAATTATTTTGAAAGTACATATACAAATTTGTTTCTCTTCACATACATTCTCAGCATTTTTCTGTTTGGATGGCCGTGTTTTATTCAATAAAAAAATTGTTGTCATTGAAACGTTGTTGTACAGATTAAGTCTCTTTGAATGTGTATTATGTCCATGGTAATTACTTTTGTAAGTTTTTTTTGGGAAGTTGTTAAAAGTTGGTTTTTTAATCCCTGGTTGATGTTATTTATATTTTTTTTCTTAAAATTATTTTAAATTAAAGAATCATACTCGTTTTCATATATTTTAAAGATAGAGTGTGTTCTATAAATTTTTTTATAATATTTTCATTACAATCAATTTATTTGTCTGTGATGTTTAAAGACATTAAAATTAAAAATAATATTCAACTGCTAATTCATATCATTAACTTTTTTTTGTCTTATTAACTTTTATTTAGTTGCTACAATTTTCAGCAGCTGAAAAATAGTCAGAGACGCCTGTATACTATTCTAATAATTGTTAATTTGGATGAATTCGAATATTGGTACTTCTTATACAATTTTATTGTAATTTTGAAACAATTTAAAATGACATATTTATTAATAAATTTAATTAATTAATAACTATATTACTACATATAAATTTATCGCGAATTCAAGACGGTTATAACAAAATTATATAAATAGTAAAATAAATAAATAAATAAATAAATAATAATAATATTGATATATGTTGTAATAAATAATAATATATATATTTCATTCATTGCTTTTATTATTTAAATTTAAATTATTTATTTCTCAATTTCATTACCGTCTCGCTCATGTTTTAATTTTTTATACCTATATTATTGATATGGAATGTTCAAACTTCTTCAATGAAAAAAAAATGCTGTAGTTATAAAATAAGTTTGATTTTTTAAATATTGTCAACATAAATATTTTCACCCAATCAATTAATTAGAAATAAATTTTATATCAATTACTATAAACATTTTTTCATTCGAATCAAATTTAATTAAAGAATTCAAATTTCTTATCACATACTTCAGAGATTCAAATCCATCTGAAGAACATCATATAGTACGACCCCAACTTACTATTGGTACAATTAGAAAAAAACTATTGATGTATTACAAAAATTCACAAATCAATACAATAATCTTATTCTATTCTAAATTCTAAATGCTAACACATTTTATTTAATTCCATATTTATTACATTACTTGTCCACTATGGGGTCAAAAAAATGACACTACTCTACCCACCAACCTTCCTAAAATCCTAAACCAAAAGCTATTTTCCTTGTTAGGTAAAGTTCCCAAGCCTTCACCAACTTTTTCAATTATTTTGGTGTAAGCAATTCCAGTATATTCTACATGTGTTAGTTGGCAACCAAAAACCACTTTATGTGACTCAATCCAACAACCACTAGCATTGCCATCTGCCACCAACCCCCATACCCAGTTCTCACAAAACCCCTCTCATTGCATACATTAACAAAAAAACAAAAAAAAAACTCATTTCAAAGAGACAGACCCTTCACAGAATAAGATCCAGGAACTGTGTGCAGAGCACAAGGTGTACGACATTAAGGAGAATTGAAATGGCCCAGGTGAGCAGAGTGCACAATCTTGCTCAAAGCGCTCAGATTTTTGGTCATTCTTCTAATCCCAACAAACCCAAATCGGCGAATTCGGTTTCACTGAGGCCACGCCTTTGGGGGGCCTCAAAATCTCGGAGCCTCTTGCATAAAAATGGAAGCTTTATGGGAATTTGCAATGTGGGTATGAGAAATTCCGGTGTGTTTAAGGTTTCCGCCTCTGTCGCCTCCACAGAGAAGCCGTCGACGGTGCCGGAGATTGTGTTGGAACCCATCAAGGAAATATCGGGTGCCATCACATTGCCAGGGTCTAAGTCTCTGTCCAATCGAATTCTGCTGCTTGCTGCTCTATCTGAGGTGAAGTTTATTCATTTATTTGTATTTTTTTTTTGCGGTTATGTAATTAGGAGCTGTAATCCAGATTTTGAATATTTGAATTTTTGTAATCTTCTGTGAAAATGAAGCGTCCTATTCCATGACAAATATTGACGCGAAACTAAGGGGCTTATAATGAAAAATGAGCATAGAAATGGACAGTCAACATTTGATTTAAGTAAAACAATCTTTGAGTCTTGATTATCCCAGTATGATTGTGTGAGCAATATTGACTCTAGAAGATAACCAAAGCACAAACTAGAATGGTGTTTCAAGTTCTGTGTCACTTTCATTCTGTTATTTTTACAACTTTTAATTGCATAATAGATGGCTTGTTGGACATAAATTATGTTATTCTGTTTTTTCTATATAGGGAACAACTGTTGTAGACAACTTGTTGTATAGCGAGGATATTCATTACATGCTTGGTGCATTAAGGACCCTCGGACTGCATGTGGAAGATGACAAAACAACCAAGCGAGCAATTGTGGAAGGCTGTGGGGGATTGTTTCCCACTCTTGGAGAATCTAAAGATGAAATCAATTTATTCCTTGGTAATGCTGGTACTGCAATGCGTCCTTTGACAGCAGCTGTTGTGGCTGCAGGTGGAAATGCAAGGTCTGTTTTTTATTTTGTTTATTCATTTTGATATTTGAATTATTTGTCGTATAACTTATCAGAACAAAGTTCATGTTCATCTTCCATCCTGTTATAATCTAAAAATCGCATCGAGATTAGTCATCTTTTTTTATTTAAAAGGAACCTCGAATTAGCTATGTATTTATTTAACATGTAAATTACCCTGTCAAACTTGCCTATAGATATTTTGATTATACACTGAGGAATGCAACTGAGGGTCTTCCTCATGATCTACTTCAATCTCATCATTTTCTTCTGTTATAATTTGATCTTCTATCATGATTACTGGCTTGAGTCTCTAAATAGACCATCTCGATGTTCAAAATATTTCAGCTATGTACTCGATGGAGTGCCTCGAATGAGAGAGAGGCCAATTGGTGATTTGGTTGCTGGTCTGAAGCAGCTTGGTGCAGATGTTGATTGTGTTCTTGGCACAAACTGTCCACCTGTTCGTGTGAATGGGAAGGGGGGACTTCCTGGTGGTAAGGTATGGTTGGATTTCCTTTAGAATAAAGTGGCCTAACCTTCCTGGAGCAAAACTCTAATTTAATGAGCCTCCCTATTTCCCCCTCTTAAGGATAAAACACTATTGCTTTGTTTGGTTTAGGAAAGAAAGAGAAAAGATTGAAAAAGGAGTAGAAAATGAGATGCTTATTTAGGTTATTTGATAGGAGAGAAAGTGAAAGAAAACATAGTTATAATTTTAACTTGCTCTTATTTGGTTGTAAAGAAAGCGATAGGAAATAAATTGTATAGATTGACATAACTATACTTCACAAAAAAAAATATATGAAATAAGGATAATTTGGTCTTTTAAATGCAAAGAACACTTTCTCTCTGCTTTTCTTCTGAAATCTGAGAGGAAGAAAAAAATGGGCCCCACATGAATTTTATTCTTTCATTCCATTTTATTGAAAAACCAAACATGGGAAAGATGCATGTTTTTCATCTTTTCCTTCCCTTCCTCTCCTATCTCATTTTCATTTCTTCAAAATGCGTAGTAGGGAATGTTTAGGAGTTGGGTTTTGGAGAGGTACGGAGGGGAGGGATTTTTTTTTTTATTTCTATTAAATATTCTCTAATCTGATAATTTTTAAATGAAAGGAATTAAATTTATATTAGAATAAACTTAATCTCCTGATCATTTATTTATATACCTCAATTCAATAATAAAATATTTTTTCTCCGTTCCCTTTCCCTTTCCCTTTAAAGCCTGAGTTTCAAAGTCAAACATACTGTAATTGAGATATATTTTGGAAGGACCATTGTGTTGTGGGTTTGGGTTTTCAGAGTTTATCCCTCACTTTTATTATGTAGCCTTTGGTCTCTTCATGAGTCAATTGTTTATTTCTCTTAAATACATCCTCATTCATAAATACTTGTTTAAGAAACACTAAGCTTTCTTGTAGTTATGCCTTCTCCTCCTTATTTTCTTCAAAGGAATTTTTTTTCAGTGTTTTTTGATCCACTTTTGATCTCATTATCCCATTTCACTTGCAGGTGGAACTGTCTGGATCAGTTAGCAGTCAATACCTGACTGCTTTGCTTATGGCAGCTCCTTTGGCTCTTGGGAACGTGGAAATTGAGATTGTTGATAAACTGATTTCTGTTCCATATGTTGATATGACTCTTAAGTTGATGGAGCGCTTTGGAGTTTATGTGGAACACAGTGGTAATTGGGACAAGTTCTTGGTCCACGGAGGTCAAAAGTACAAGTAGGTTTCTATGTTTTACTGTTGCATGGCCTTGTAGTATCCAACATACAATGAATTAAAAACTCATGATTCCTCCCAGGTCTCCCGGCAATGCTTTTGTTGAAGGTGATGCTTCAAGTGCCAGTTACTTCCTAGCTGGTGCAGCAGTCACTGGTGGGACTATGACTGTTGAGGGCTGTGGCACAAGCAGTTTACAGGTATTCATGCTTGACAGTGTTTTCTGTTATCTTTTATTTTATTGCTTTTACAGGTATTGCTTTTATTGTCCTTATTCCCAAACAATAGAGCTCATCATTGTATCCTCAATGGTCCTTGGATGTCCTGCTGTTTCATCTCTTGAGCAGATACTACTTTCATTATCCCTCTCAGCAAACTTTTCCCCGCCTCTTTGGTGTTTATGAATTGATATCATCTTGTGGACTTTCACTTTTCCCTCCTTCATTTTATTTGTTTTTTAAGTACTCTTTTGAAAACATTTATTCCACATTTGTATAACTGTGATTAGAATATTTTATCAAGTAAATCAATTTAGCACATCATATGCTTCAATGATAGAACTAGTTAAAGCCTGGACAATCAGGAATATCTTGATTATTGTTGGGGATTCTACATCGACTAGGAATAAATCTAGATTATAATATAATAATCTATTCCCTCCCTCATTTTATTTGTTTTTTAAGTACTCTTCTGAAAACATTTATTATTCCACATTTGTATAACTGTGATAAAAATATTTTATCAAGTAAAGCAATTTAGCACATCATATAATGATGCTTTGATGATAGAATTGGTAAAAGCCTGTAGAATCAGGAATATCTTGATTGTTGTTCGAGATTCCACATCGACTAGGAATAAGACTAGATTATAATTTATAAGTGGAGTTCAATTCTCGCCTTTACAAGCTGGTTTTCTGAGATTGAGTTAGATATAAATCCAGTTACTAAGATGGTATCATAGATCTCGATCTTGGGAGTCCTATTTTTGCTGCCTTTTTAACCGCTGTCACCGCCATTGTTCACCGTTGTCATTGAGGTTAGTGGTAGGATAGAAAGGTGTGGCCCACCTACTGCCGCCACAGAGAGGGTCATCAGGACCTCTAGAGCACCAAGGGGTGACGTCTCACTTGACTTTGATTTGGTTCCATTGCCAAATAGGTCTTTCTTATTATGAATAAAAATGATAAGGGTTGAGTCTTTATTATCTCTTGTTTGTGTGTTTTTCAAATATCCCCCCGAAGGTCATGAACTTGATTCCTAGTAGGACAATTGTTGAGGGGGAAATTGTTGTAAGTGATATCAATTATCCCATGACATAGGCAAGGTAGGCTGAGTCGCAATAACGAAGTTTGATTCCTAGTTGGACAATTGTTGAGGGGGAGATTATTGTAGGGTGCAATTGTCACATAGCATAGGTCAAGTGGACCAAGTTACAATCAAATTGTGGTGTTTAAGTTGCTATGCTCTTAAGTTGAAAGAGATGCACCTTGACTATTAGCTATAACTTTTGGCCTGGTGGTAAGCACTCGATTAACCACACTAAATGCGTATTTGATGTCTAGTCTTGAGACAGTGAGGTAACTAAGTCTGCCCATTAGATGTGAATATCTTCTAGGGTCTTTCAATGGCTCCCCATGACTCATAAAAAGTTTCAAATTTGGATCCATAGGACTCCTGCTCCCTGCAACAATCGATCATAAACCTTGGTCTAAATGTCTAAAACATACTTCGATACCAAGAAAGTATCTAAGTTGACCCAAGTCCTTGGTCTTAAACTGAATCGGAAGGCGAGACTTTTGTTGGAGAATGCCATCGAAGTTGTCACCGGTAGTGACAATGTCATTACCATTTACAACTAGGCACACATGTCGGAGGGAGAATGAAGTGAAAAATTTGAGTAATCAACTTCACAGTGAGTCATACCAAACTTAAGCAAAATCGAGTTGAAATGATTGAACTAAGCATAAAGAGATTGCTTCAAGCCATAAAGTGAGTGATGAAGCTTACAGGTAGATGGCCATTGAAGACTATACAACTGGGTGGATGATCCACCTCTACTTCTAACATACCACTGACAGACATGGGCACCTTCAGAAATGCCACCCATTAATCCTCCAACATCTTTTTCAGCTCCAACTGCTCTTCCACCAACCTTGCCTAAAGGTAAAGGTGGAGTAGGAGCTATTACACGAGTTAGGGCAATAGGTGGAACCTCTGGAGGGATATCTTCAATGATGGAAGAAAAGAATGGAGTAGTTAAAGAATGTAACATCAACAAATACTAGATATTGTTGCACCTAGGAGAGAAACATCAATAACCTTTTTGGAGTTGGGAATAACCTATAAAATAATTTTAGGGATTTAGCATGGAGTTTATTTTTACTTGGAGTGAGATCATGGACAAAACATGTTCTCCCAAAGATATGAAGAGAGAAAAATGAAGTTGGATTTTAGGGTTCAAGATGGAATAGGGAATTTGATTGTTCAGAACCGATGAAGGCATGTTGTTAATCAAATGACATGCACTAAGAAGAGCATCCACGATAGAGGAACATCTTAGTGAAGAAGAAGAGTGCAAATTGTTTCCATTAAGTGGTGGTTTTTGTGCTTGGCAACACCATTTTGTTGTGGTGTGTGAGCACATTAGCTAGCTGAGACTGTGGGTGAGCTTTGCTTTGAGACATTTATCGTCAACATGATCCCAACAATTGTAATAGTTGCAATAGGGAAGACCATGATGGCCACCATGTCATGCACTACGTCCTCCATTGCCACCACCTTGATTAGAGAATTGAGAGACTAGGACAAAGGAATTCTTGGTAGATGTTGAAGTGCTTTCCTAAGTTTAAGAATTTGGATTGGCATTCTTCTTCAACATGACCCCAATAGTTTTAGTAGTTGTAGTGGTGACGATGGTTGCCACCATGTCGTCCATTGTGTCCTCCATTGGGACCACCATAATGAGAGGAATGAGAGACTAGGGCAGAGGAATCCTCATTAGACGTTAAAGTGCTCTCATGAGCTTAAGAAATGGAGAGACGCAACAACTGCCCTTGAACTGCATTGTAGGTAGAAACAATAGAACTTGAGAGAATCTGATTATGGATGGATGCTTCAAGGTCAGGTGGAAGTCCAGCAAGACGAAGTACCATGAAAAATTGACTGTGTTTGTAGAAATCTCTGCTTCAGTAGTAAAGGGCATAAAAGTTAGAATATTCTGCAATCAGACGATCAAGCTTACCAAGATATGTCTGCATGTCCATGTTCTTCAATTAGATGTTCATCATTTGGTGAGTACACTGTAGAAGTGATGAGCAATGTTTAAATGCATTTTCAGCTCATAAACACTGTTTTTTAGCTCAATGTCTCTATCATTCCTATAGTTTAACAAATACATTATCTTCAGTTACAGTTGTGATGGAGATAGACATGACCTCTCATGCAACTTGTGTTGTATGTCTAAATCATCTTTTGCATTAGAACATGAATTAGAGAGTGAGGCTGAAAATAATAACAGACACAGCTTAGTTCTAAAAGAATTACAGGGTGCATCTGACAATTTTATATGGGAATACTGAGATCAATAACAAGTTACAAGGCTTGCAGAACTAATTTTGATGTTATAGTCATAGGCAATGTTAAACTTGTAGATTGTTTGAGGGTGGTAAAAGATTGTATCTTGTGGATTGTTAAAAGATTGACATGGGTTGTAAAATTCTTCATAAAAATGCAAAGTTACATTATTTACATCCATATTCTTAAAAAAGATATAGCATAGATGAGAAAAATAGCTTATAATCAGAATAAGTCATAAATCTCTTAGAAAAACAAGAATAGGCCCACACAAAACAACACCCAAGAGGCCCAAACACACTAAAAACAGGATAATATGCCCAAACATAGGACCCATTTTGCCTGTTGACCCACAGGCCTAAACCACACCTCCCTTTCATTTTGTTTTGCAAATGAAGTTCTGGTCAGAAAAAGCATGTAGTAGCTAAACAATTATATTGTTGTGAAGAGTAGTCTTAATTGGTTAATTATCAAATTTTATCTTTTAGAAATACAAAATTAGAAATAGTTTGGTTAGTTATATAAATAGGGTTTATGGTGTGATATTAATTACTTGTCATATGTAAAGACTATGGCAGCCCCTATGAAGCCATTTTAAATTCCACTATTTTTTAATTTGTGCTTATTGTCCCTTTTTTTAAAGGGAGATGTAAAATTTGCTGAAGTTCTTGAAAAGATGGGAGCTAAAGTTACATGGACAGAGAACAGTGTCACTGTTACTGGACCACCACAAGATTCTTCTGATCGAAAAGTCTTGCAAGGCATTGATGTCAATATGAACAAGATGCCAGATGTTGCCATGACCCTTGCTGTTGTTGCACTATTTGCCAATGGTTCCACCACTATAAGAGATGGTATGGTTTAGCTGTTTGTTTGTGCTCAAGAGCTTGTTGTCACACTTTTTTTTTATTGTGGTTAATGAAATTATTATAATTACACTAATATTGAAATTATAACTGACCATGTGAAAGTGTTTGAATTTTTAACTTGAAAAGCTTCCTTTGTGGATGATTTTTCTTATATCTATCGGAGTGTGGGGTATCTATGTTGTTCCTTCAAAATTTGTTTTTAAAGTTGTACAACCTGGGGCACCTGCTCTGTGGGTTGGTCCAGTCCTTACTCATGACAGTCTTTTGCATCTAACTGGTGAAGACCTGTTGACCCACTGAGATTGGTCTGAACCCCCCTACCCCTTCCTTTTAAATAAAACTCCAAAAGGCTACTTGTAAGATTTCAACATGATGACCCTTCCTTTAAAGTGTATTATGGCATCAGACCACTTGACTCTGTTCAATTATGTTCATTTTTTTTAATTTATATTGTTATCATCAAACGAACCAATCTTCAAATTTGATGCTGGATAAATGTTGAATCTAGTTAACATTGTATAATCCTTTGCTTTCTCATTTATTATTTTTCCCTTCATATATTTATATGTATTTTTCATACTATGTTATTGTGAAAAAAATCTTTTTCAGCTTTTTAGTTTGAAAATGCTATTTCATTGACTTTGCCTTATTTCCTGGTTTTGGTTATATAACTGTGCTTTGCTTGACTTTAATGCTTCAATAGTATTTTTCTTAATGATGGAAGTCACTAGAGTGCTGCCAGCCTGTTCAAGGTTCTTTAATGGCATCTTGAATATGTTAGAACATGGAATTATGGTATAAAACCACTCTATCTTCACCTAATAGCTTAAGCTTTTGGAAACTTGGTTAACACGATGGTATTATTAGATTCTCTATATTAGGTGGTCTTTGAGTTCAATCATTGTCACTCCCAGTTCTTCTAGTAAATTTCATTTTGGTCCACTTCAAATAAGAACATGAATTTAAGTATAAGGCAGGTGGGTCGTTTGTATTATTCATGTTTGGAATGTAGTATAGAATCACTCATGTGTGTCAACTAAAGTTTTTGTGATTGTTGTATAGTATCATTAGTGTCTAAACTAGACATGATCTTTTTGTGGAAGGAAATTTGACATGAAGAACTAGGATGCTTCTTGTTCTGAGATTTTTTTTATAAATATTTTTAATAATTGAAAGGTTTTAGTTGTATCCAAAAAGGGAGCAGAAATAGTGAGCCAATTTTTCTCTTGAAAGCAAGAATTAGGAGCATTTTATGTCATTTCCTATGTCATACATTTTGAACTATCTATTTTATCTTTTAGCATACTGGTTTGCTTCTAAGACACCCATTTATTCATTATTTCCTCTATTTTTCAGTGGCGAGCTGGCGAGTTAAAGAGACAGAGAGAATGATAGCAATCTGCACTGAACTCAGAAAGGTGAGAGTCTTGCTGCTTCCACTGTGGTTTCTATGTTATGGACTTTTAACATCTCACTGACCTACTGTGTTGGCATTTCAGCTAGGAGCAGCGGTTGAAGAAGGTCCTGATTACTGTGTGATTACTCCTCCTGAGAAATTGAATGTAACAGCTATAGACACATACGATGACCATAGAATGGCCATGGCATTCTCTCTTGCTGCCTGTGGAGATGTTCCGGTAACCATCAAGGATCCTGGTTGCACCAGGAAGACATTTCCTGACTACTTTGAAGTCCTCGAGAGGTTCACCAAGCACTAGGCTTTCTTGTACATTGATTAGAGAAGAAATACAGAGAGAGAGAGAGATAAAATACTCACAAAGCAGTGAGTATGTTGCTTGCTTTTGTTTCTAAAATTTACCCTGTAAGGACATGAGATAATTTGTATTGTTGAAGAGAGCTATTTGTTTTGTATTGTATCAAAGTAATTTAATTTTCAAGTGACATCATTCTTTTCCTCTAAACGTGGTAGTGTACATTGCATCTTTGCATTTGATTCCATATCTATTGGAATGGGACCTCACCCTTTATTGTGTATCATTTTAGTCAAACACACTAGATAATATGTGGTCAGAAATGAGTCTAGCTAGCAAATGTGCCTGTCATTGCATGTTTGAGTTCAAGACATTTTTAAATGATTGACAAAATGTTAAAGGCTCTCTTCAATTAAAGTTTGACACATCTGGTCGAGTCTTTTGTTCATAATAGTTGTGGCTTGCACTTGATTATCAACTTTTCTTATTGGTACTTAGTTGGGGATATGTAAATTTCTGCTCACTACTTGCAAGAGGGCATGGATTTCTCTCATCTAGACCTTTACATCATGTAAGAAAGAGAAATGTGAAAAACTTGTGTGGCCTGCAACAAATAGCAGTGCAAGCATGACCTTGGGGACCAAATGGCCATCTACAACTGCCCCACCAACTTGAAAGCCCTGGTCCTGGATGATGTACTTTTGTTTTTCATTTTTTTGACAATAAAGAAAGTTCATATTCATCGCAATTGCAAATCAAATTCATCTGTGAAAGTAACATGAAATTCACCATAGGCTTCATTGTTCATCAGGCATGGCCAAATGCAAGAATTTTTGGCCACTCATTATAAATGCCAAAGACTAGGAAAATATATAAATTATTGCACATCTAAAGGCGAGGTTCTTTGCTCTGATCCACTTGTCCAAGTACTAAAAGCATATATAGATTATTGCAAATCTCCTGAGATTTTTTTGTAACACTAAAATGGATGCGAAAATGTACTAAATATTTTACAGTACAGTCTGTTTTGACATTAAAATATGTACTAAGTACAGCTTATGTTAATTCATGGAAAATGATGATATGTGAATTAGAAGAAAGAAAACCATAATGGAAGAGTATTTTTTTTCTATCTTTTTCAATATTATTTAATAATAGAAGGTTGCACATGGGAGGGGGTACTGGCTCATGTGGGATATTAATTTTTGTCCCTTACCTAAAAAGAGAGAAAGAGAAAATAACTATTTAAAAAGAGTACAACACTTCTACCACCTTTTGTTCTGTTTTCACTACTCTTTCCTGCCTTGTTTGTTGGCTTCTGATAGTGACGAATATAATATCATGTTCAGAAAAATTGGTTGAAATTTCAGCTTCAAAATCATGTTTATTTTATAACTTTTCAAATTTGGTTGCATGTGAGAGAATTTGCAGCTCTTCAACAAAGAAGCAACACTTCAATACTTGGAGTGATTTCTTTAACAACGATAATAAAATAAAATATATAATTTTGTACAAGTTATTCAAATCTTTCATCAATGAGTCCATCCCTTCTAGTACTTTTCCAAAACAAAGTATTTGCATAAAGATTTTGATGTCCTGTAGTAACAACATAAAACAGTTTCATTTTCTTATTTTAATTAGTTTCAAAATTAGTATATATAATAATACATATTCTCCCTAGTTTATATTATATTTATTTACAACAAGAAGAGCAATTTTGATTTCTTAAGTATTACTCTATTCTTGAATGTTAGTGTTAAAGACCTTGTGAACAAAGCAATCTTGTCCTGATCCTGTGGCTGTTCTACAGTAGTCCTTACGTGTACCTTTGCACATGATACTTTGCTGCCCTCACATAAATTGTTTCATAAGGATTCTTGGGAGATGCTTTTGCCTTCATTTTCAAGTTTGTTTACACTTCAAGTTGTTCTTTCAATGCCTTCTCTTTTCTTCTGGGTCCACCTCTCTTTAACACTCCAGCACACAAAAACAAGTACACAATAATTAATCACTACTACCTCATACATGGCTTCCACTATCTTTCAGTTTCATATATTACCTCTGTTATATGTTTCCTTGAATTTGTATTTACACAAATAATCAAAACATGATCGTTTACCACCTTAGTTATAAGCAAAATTAGTTACTTTCTTATGAATTATTAAGTTTGGTAAGTATTCTTGTTTTCATACCATAAAGATATACGTTTTCTGAATTACTTTCCTTTATATTTGATACGAATAATGATTAGGAATAAAAATAATGGCATTTTTGAAATAATGACATTAAATAGAGTATAAATTTTTTGAAAATTGTTTATATTTAAGTCTACCAAATAGGGTATGTTGTTAACTTTGAAGATTTGATTTTGATTTTGAATGTAGTATTTTGTTTTTATTGTGAAGTGATTATTTTGTTAAAATTTATCTTGGAGTACATGGTGTTTAGGGAGCAATGTATAAAAGAGAAAGGTGATGAGGGTATTACTAATTCTAATGGATTCCTCAAAATTCAACCTTAGCTAGTTTGCTACGACAAATGAAGTATATGGTAAGAAAAATGGGATGTGAGAGAAAAAGTATGAATTGAAATGTATAACAAATTGTATTTGGACTTTTCCATGCCTTGAATGGAAATGTTTTAAGATGAGTTTCAACTTCTAAGAAGAGATATGTCTAAATAAATTTAGGTGATGGTAAATTACTCAACCTTTTAAGTGATTCATTGGTGTAGTTGAATTTGATGGAAAGGGAAAAATCAAGAAGTGTCTTCATGGAAAAGTTATATCAAAGATCATATACTACACTTAATGGTCAATGTTTTACTTTGATTACAAGGGATGCATGTGATTAATGTGCAAATAAATTAATTGAAACCAAAATTAAGTGGTTATAATATTATTCCTCAAAAACGGCTCTAGTAAATCTAACTATTGTATACATAGAGTTAAAACGATTCTAAATTTAGGAGAAGTTTTACTATCTCTTACTCCATTTTATTCAACACAAATTTTATTAGGATTTCATGCCCAACTTAGTAAAAAGAAGTTTTAGGTTTGACTCTCTAACAACTTAAATTGAGATTTTCTAAATTTAGAAATCATTAATTGCGGTGTTAAAGTCTATAATTAAACCCATTAATCCCAATGGTTTTTTCTAAAATATTTGAATTAAAAAGATTAAAATTCAAATCCACACGAATCTCACACGTCTTCCCTTTAATAGCAAAAAGCCTCTAAAGATCTCATCCATTGCATTTGCACAATTCAACAAACAACCCATTATTATTATGTTCCCTTCATAAATTTCACACTTAAAACCCCTCCTTCTCCAAAGGAAGTTTCCTCCACACAAAAATATCCTCAAACAAAGAGCCTCTCTACAAATCTATTTTAAAACCTCCCCAAATTCAAGGATCTCCAGCCAATCAAATTAGCATATTGCATCTTTTACAACCCACCCACTTGCATTGCATTTCTCCAATGAACACCTTTTGTGCTTTCATAGACAAAGGGAGGAAATACTAACTCAAAATTAAACACCCAAACACATAATCCTACTCCATCTTCTTCTACATTTCATCAAAATCTTCCTACCCCTCTCTCTATCTTTGAAGAAGCATTTCAACATTATTCTAAATCTTGAAACTTTTTTTTCTGAGTAAATTATAAACCCAAAAGGGATGCATCACCTCCAACCCATTCCTCCAAGAAACTAGAAGATTCCCATTTCGCACATACAAATATTTCTTTTTTCCTTTTGTTTTTAAAAAGAAAAGAAAAAAACAACTCACCAAACCTCCCTTTTTATTTTTTTCCTGTTCTCTCCATAACTTTCCTCATCTCAGAAACAAACACAGCCAAACCAAACCATACCATCACCGTTATAACGCTACCAGAAAACCCTAGAAACCCAACAATTTTGGGAACCTCAAACCCAATCCCAGAAACCAAAATCGGCCTCGCAATTCGTCGAATCCGAGGAAGAGAAATCGTGGGCACCTTTCAAAATCCTAGATTTTCCCGATCAAAAGTCCCAACTGAAGCAAATGTCGCACATAGACAGTGCCCCTTCGACCCCAGGGAAGTTCAAGATGGAGAAAGCCTCGTACTTTAACCGCGTGCGGTGGCACACCTCGCTGGCGAAGCTCGCCGTGTGGTCCTTCGTGTTTTTGGGCGCGATCTTGATCTTCTTTTTCCGGTCGCCGGCATCGTCGCCGGTGCCGGCGGACCTCTCGCGGAGGTCACTGAGGACCTACAACTGGGGCGGACCCGTCTGGGAGAAACGGGTCCGAGCCTCTGCCCGGGTCCGGTCCCGAAATGGGTTTGCCGTTTTGGTCACCGGGGCCGCTGGCTTTGTCGGCACCCATGTTTCTGCGGCGCTGAAACGCCGCGGAGATGGGGTTCTGGGAATTGACAATTTCAATGAGTATTACGACCCTTCACTAAAACGTGCACGCCAGTTGCTTTTGGAGCGCACTGGAGTGTACATAGTGGAAGGTGATATCAATGATGAAGCACTCTTGAGGAAGCTATTTGAGGTTGTTCCTTTCACTCATGTTATGCACTTGGCTGCTCAGGCTGGTGTGAGGTATGCCATGGAGAATCCTGGCTCTTATGTGCATAGCAACATTGCTGGTTTTGTGAATTTGCTCGAGGTTTGTAAGAGTGTGAATCCACAACCTGCTATTGTGTGGGCATCTAGTAGCTCAGTTTATGGACTCAACACTAAGGTTCCATTCTCTGAGAGGGATAGGACTGATCAGCCTGCTAGTTTGTATGCTGCCACTAAGAAGGCTGGTGAGGAGATTGCTCACACTTATAACCATATCTATGGTCTTTCATTGACTGGCTTGAGGTTCTTCACTGTTTATGGCCCTTGGGGTAGGCCTGATATGGCTTACTTCTTCTTCACTAGGGATATTTTGAAGGGGAAGGTGATACCTATATTTGAGGCTGCGAATCATGGCACCGTTGCAAGGGATTTTACTTATATTGATGATATTGTGAGGGGTTGTTTAGGGGCTCTGGATACGGCAGAAAAAAGCACAGGGAGTGGGGGGAAGAAGAGGGGGCCTGCACAGTTGAGGGTGTTCAATTTGGGTAATACTTCGCCTGTGCCGGTTAGTGATCTTGTGGGTATCTTGGAGAGGCTTCTGAAGATTAAGGCAAAGAGGAACATAATGAAGTTGCCACGGAATGGTGATGTTCAGTTTACACATGCCAACATCAGCTACGCTCAGAGGGAGCTCGGGTATAAGCCAACCACAGATCTGCATAGTGGTTTGAAGAAATTTGTGCGGTGGTACCTGAATTACTACTCTGGTGGGAAGAAAGCTGTTGAGTGACTGATTCTTTTGGCCATGTGATAATGTCTTTGAATTCTTGTTCATTATGATTCTTGTGATTGTTCCTTAGCTTTTTTCTTTCGTTGTGCGATCACCGTGTTTCATGTGTCAAGGATGATGCCATATTAGGAGGAAGTAGGAACCTTGTTTCCTGCCTGCATTGAGGAAGTTTTGTTGTTGGTGGAGATTAATGCCAAGAAAACCAGATACATCATATTCTCTTTTATTCTTTTTTTTTCCCTGAATGTAATTGTTGTAGTTTTAGAAATGTAGCATTCATGACTGATAGAGCATATGCTGATTGGTGGCAGTGTATAATAATTGTTAAGAAAATTTAGTAAAATCACACGATAGTTTGAATTCCTGTTTTCTGACTGAATGAGTCAATAAGACATGTATTTTATTTGCTTATGTAATTTTTCACCTATAAATGGACTCCTGTTTAATAATTCTTGCACAGCCCTACTACTTTGTGTTGCTATTATTGCTAACATTTTGATGGTGGTTCTGTGACACCAGGCACCGTTTCTCCTGAAAAGCCAGCTTGCTTGTATGTTTTTATCAGCAGATTATGAGATAATACTTGATTTTTTTGTCAGATAAATGATTCATAAGTTGTAAGAACTACTGACAAACTTTTTTTTATGCTTTCTTATCATTTGGAGGGATTCGTTTTTGAAATATTATTTTGGAATTATGTTGCAGTTTCATTGCATTTTGGTCTCTGGTAATCCAAATACTACTTTTGCTTGTGTCCCTTTGTTTTTGTTAACTAATAAAAGTTCTATGGAAATGTTTGAAGTCTTTCTGTTAAGGACATTCTTTTAAATGTAAGTTGCATATCTAATTTTTCGTTAATTTCATTTCAACTTTATATCTAATTTCTGTAATGTAACTTTTACATTTGAATATATAATTTTTTGTTTTTTCGTTTCCATTGTATTTAGATTTGAAGTTTGCCCCTTTCTGATAAAAAAGGAACTGCAGAGTTGAATTTGAGAGAGGTTGTTTTGGCATGATTGTTGGTTCCAATTACTCACTGTTTTGCTGGATTTCTCAGAAATACCTTAACCTTTATTTATGAAAAAATTGCCATTTATAAGAGTAATTCACTATTTGGTAAAAACAATGAGGTTCCTACTTTATACATGTATTAAGCAATTTTGAATTGGTGATCAATTTTGAACATTCAACAATCATAAAGATTTTGTCTGGTTGGAACCTGCATGTTACAGCGTGCATTGTTTGGAAATATTTGTCACTAAGACTTGTCTTCACTATTAGAATGCTCACAATCCTTACAATCAATTGAAGGCAAAGTATAATTGTAACTATGAAATCTCAAGTTGTTTTTAAGTACTAAATGGGATATTTTTTGGTGATTTTTCTATTAGAAATCACTGACAGATTTAAATAGCCTGATATGTCCAACCAAAAGGGTAAGATGCATGCCCCTAATCTCTTAATTTTATGTTTTTTTTACAAAAATAGACCACATTTGTCCTTTATTATCAAAATAAGGTTGTTTTTTAAAGTTGAGAAAAACTTCAACGTGATACAATAATTTCATTGTGGAAGAAATAAAAGTAACTCCATTTTGGTAATAAGGGAAAAAATACTTCAGTTTTGTCAAAAATCCTAATTTTCTCTAGGTTAAATTACTGAGCTGGTTCTTATAGTTGTTTTTTTTAATTTTTTTTTTAAAAACTCCTGTTTTAATCACGCACTTTAAATCTTCATTGTAATAACTAAAAAATATATGATGATATTAAAATGAAATGTTTTTAAGTACACAAGCTAGAAGTGAAATTATTGCAAACATAGAGACTAGTTGAATAAGATTTTTATAAATCACAAACAATTGGAATATTTATAGAAATTCAAAATACATGCTCAAAAGAAACAAACTCAGTTGCAAGAGATTGCTACTCAATAACTTCTGAGAATAGCATTGAAGCATGCTTAGAAAATAAAATAGAAATAAATAATAAAATCTTAACATTTTATTGGTTTTAATACTCCTAAGGAAATTAGCTCAATCAAATTTAGTGTTGAACGTTTACCACACAAATAGATAACGATAATAAACAGAAAAAAAAAACCCACAGGATTAAGTCGTCCATCCATTTTTTTTTAACTTTCATGTTATATAGTAAAGTATTAAATTTGATTTACTAAAGTTAAATTAAAAAGGGTTATTATTTAAAAAGGACTAATTTTGAATTGTATTATTTAAAACATATGAATACATAATATAATTTGAATTTAAACTATAAATATTTATAATTAATTTTAAATATTGATTGAGTAATTTAATATCTGAAGAGGAGAGTTGATTCTGCTATAAATGTATATAGTAAGATTTCTCACCCTATCCACTCTACACACCCTTTTCCAACAATAGTCTCCATGGTAAGTTGTTGCTTCACCCACTTTCAAAACTTGGCAATTCTTTTTACTTCTGTTGGAGATCCCACATCGACTAGAGATTAAGATATTTCATAGTATATAAGTGGGTGCAAAATTCATCTTATAAGTCTGTTTTATGAGTTTGAGTTAGACTTAAAGTCCAATTCTTAATATGGTATCAGAGTTATTTTCGAACATATCCTACCGATTGTTTGTTGGACTTATCAGACCACCCGCTATCGAACTGTTATCGGACCGCCCATAATATACAATCCCACAGTTTTATGAGGTTGAATTAAACTTAAAGTTCACTTATTAATTATTATTCCTTCTAAATTCTCCCAATAGGAGAATTTAACCCATCTTTTTTCATGGTTCGCCAAGTTGCAGGCTCAATACCACTACAACTTGCTAACTTCACAAAGTTGCATATATTATTTCTCATCTTAATTTTCTACTAGGTTCAATCCCATCTATACTTTGTCATTTGAAGACTTTGAACACTTTTTTTTTATCTTGATTCAAACAAACTTGATGGTACGATTCCAACAGATATGGGAAAATTGACAAAATTAAAGAAATTATATCTCTCATTATTTACTCATTGGTTCAATAGAACTTGACGAATTTGTTCTTTCAATGTAACAAAATTACTGGTCCAATAATGACCTTAATTAGTGTTAGTCATAATTCTCTTGTTGGCGAGATTCTATTTCTTTCTAGAAGGAGCTTTGTATTTATTCGATTGGATCTTAGTTATAATAATCTATCATATATAAACCTATCATACAATTTCGGAACTTTCTAGTCAACCATATATAAACCTTTCACACAATTTCGGAACCTGCTAGTCTACCATATATAAACTGTATCGACCGGTCCTCAGTCTCGGACGTTGACCAAAGTCAACATGGTGGGATCTCGAAGGTGAGGTCCACTGGAAAGTTCAGCAGGACAGGAAGGAGTCTCTTTAGGCTCACGGGTAAGAGTGGCCGAGGAGGGGGCGACACCAGTAGGGCGTGGAGTCCTTGGGCCTCGACACCTCAACAGTAAAGATGGATAAAGAAGGTGGTTTTCAAGCCACACCCCGGTTACCAGAAGGGAGAGGCACAAATCACAAGGAACCCATGCATGGGGTGTAGGGATGCGATAGTACGCACCACCGTTAAAGAGTCACTGGGACAGAGATGACTCGTGAGGATCACGTCCCAAGGGTGATCTGCATGCATGGCCCGTGAGTAAGGCAGGGAACTCCCAGGCGGATGACTTAGAGATTGGATGCATGAGTTGGCATCCAAGCAGTCATCCCGTGCCAGTAACACTTCGGTAGAGGAGTCTTACACATTGGATGGCCCTAAGTCTGGGTGTTAGTGTCGCTAAGACGCGCTTATAGAATGCTTAAGTCACAACTAAACAGAAGGGCAAGAACACTGAAAGGTATATAAGTGTGACAACAGATATAATCAGGTACGCTTTACGTTTGACAGAACACATTACGCTTTCATGAGTGCAATTTACGCATTTCTGAGAGAAGAACAGAGAGAGTAAGAACACACACAATGATCTCAGAGTAAGATTTTGGTGTTCATTGCCCAAGAAACTGACTTGACCGTCGGAGTGTAAACAGCCGCGAGGGCGCCCTTTGTTTCTCTGTTTTCAGGTGTTTCCAATCTTGGAAGGGATCGTGGGAGGAGAGGGTTCTTGGACGCGAGGTTAACAGAGACGCACGAAGACGCTTTGGTCAACATGCGGGAATATAAACCTTTCATACAATTCCTTTGACTTCTTGCAAGATCTTTTAAAATTAAATTTATTGATGATTTATTTTGTTCTTATATATCATTATAATTTTCCATTTTAAATTTTTTATCCCTTATATTATGTAGTATAATATTGTGTTTGTGTTCGAATAGGAAACTTCATCTTTTTTAAGATAATTGACGTAAGTTAATATTAGGATTGCACATTTTAGAGGTTGCACTTTGTTTTTGGTTTTGAATTAGCAAATATGGTGATAAACTCAAAGAAGATTGTCATTGGACACAACTTAACCAAGTGGTTAAGTAAGTGTGAAGGTTCTTTGCTAGAGAGGAAAAGAGACAGACACAATTATAGGGTGATGATGATGATGATGTTGCGAAATGGAATAAAGCATAAAGGAAACAATGGATACGTATTATGGTTGAATAGTAAAGGAAGAAAACAATAACACAATGAAATGGAATTATGGAAGGCGTAATGGAAGAAAAACGAAAGAGAAAGATGAGAGAAAGCTTATGGAGTGGAAGATGGTTCACGCCACTTGGAAGGATGGGAGCTTCCAAGATGAGCGGTGAAGAGCCGCCACTTGAAGTGCACTACTCTCAAGATAAGACCCAAAATATGAGAGCACTTAAGACTCACTAAACACTTAGACATAGTTTTTTTTCTATTCAAAATTCAAGTTCAAAATACATGAGGGAAGACACCCTATTTATAGGAGAGGGTGCCTTGATGGACAAGAGAGAGAGGAGGGGCGGAAAAGGAAAGAAGCCTTCTAGAAACTAGGTTAAACGTAGGGTGCCGCCCAAGATAGGAAAACTTCTAAAAATTAGGGGTAAAAAGAGTGAGAAAAGGGGCGGTCAAGGTTTCTAGAAGGTAGGGAGAGTTGGGTTTGACTCAAGCCCACTTTATACTAAGTACACCTTATTCTACTGAAATTAAAAAACAAAGAAACTGGCTGGGGCTCAACTCAATCATGTGGGCTCTGCTCCTGGTTTTCCTCTCATGCACTGGCTGTGGACTAATCCTGACCTAATGATATGATCCCAAGAACATGATAGAGATATGATATGAACATGTTATGGATTCAACAAGAGTTGGAATATGATTAGGCACTTTTTAAGAATTGGATCAATGTTCTTAAACATTCAAGAACTCACCAAATCACAAGAACCAAGCCAAACTC
>Ga0123342_1002462_pt1 | contig 30751 bp, 13 predicted proteins | sample Turbeawhitnodule_FD_89960 | JGI IMG/M metagenome (GOLD analysis project Ga0123342, IMG submission 89960) | Root nodule microbial communities of legume samples collected from Mexico - Turtle bean Mexico white nodule | ecosystem: Host-associated > Plants > Roots > Nodule | place: Mexico: Nepantla... | reverse complement strand
TATGTAAATGTTTCAAGTCTTATGAAGAGAGAGATAATTTGAAACATTATAATAATGAAATTTTAGATATATTTGTATTATGTTTATATATTTATTTTAATATTTCATACAGATTATGATTATTAAATATGGGAAAATATAAGGATGTTACAAGCTACATTCAGTCCTCAGCTAACCACTGAGAATTCACTATGTAATCAAACCTAGTTTACAAAACACACACCAAAAGTGATGATCTTGAACCCTTCAAGAACACACACCACTCTTTGGCACCACACAGTTTCCAAAAAACACTTTTCTTGAAACTGCCTTACACCCCGATACAGAAATACAATGTTCAGAGAATAAGAGGAATAGAATACACCTAGAGAAATCAAAGTTTAAGGTTTAGAAGTACAAAACCCAATCTTATTCCACACACTTAAAATGATCCGAAGCTTTTGAAATCTTGAAAACGTTTTTGATTAATCTCTCTAAGGATCATTAAACAACCTTTATATGACCTCAATTAATTTGTCAAAGCAGTTAAATAAAAAACCAAAAGCAGTTGGAATCATTTAAAACAATTCAAACTACTTAACAAAATTCTGTTAAGGTTTTCACAAAAGACAACCAGTTGATTTATCGAAACAACCGGTTGATTCTGTTTGACAGCAAAGCCAAAACAAACCTAAGCTTTTCCAAACAATTTTAAAAACCACTAAGTGTCAAACAACAGGTTGATTCGACATTTCAACAAGTTGAAATTTCACACCTTTTTTGAAAATCCCATCTTTTAAAAAAGATAAAGATTCAAATGAACTTGGATCATCTTAAGGAGTGAATTAACAAGTTAAAAACTACAAGACACCACACACAAACCCAACAACAAGGTCTTCAAGCTTTCCTCATGGGTTTGGAGACATCAAAGCATCTTGTTGAACAAAACCTTCATCTTAATTCCGGTGAAAGACATATTCCTCCCTATATTGCTCAATGATATGAACTAAGAGAGAAAGATAAAATTCTTGTATTCATCAAAAGGCATAAACATTCGCTAGTAATCAGATTAATTGATCATATGGTCATTCAAAACTCCAATCTTTCTTGTGTTATCCAGGAGTGGCTAAAGAGCAAACAATATTCTATCATGGTAGCCCCTGCTCATAGATCAAAAGGTTGTATCGATAAATCTACCACTATAAATATAGTGAAAGGGTTTACAGACTAATTGAAGGTTTAGTGGGATAACCTTGTACTAAAAATTATTTTCTTTCATCTGGCACTAGAAGTTGTAATACGTTCCATTCCATATTGCTAGCAAAAAGTTCCAATTTCCTTTTTGTTTATCATGCCTTCTTTTTTAGTTTATTTTGCAGTTTAAAATTATTACATACTTGTATTCCTATGTATATTACTATATTATGTATTTGATTGTAAGTTAATGAATCATTGGCTAATATTTTACTCTAATGTCTTTTAAAATTCATTTTAACCTTTTACGAAAATGATTTTGGTAATCATGAAAGGAATCTTTCTTTCCAAAATCCCACAAATCCATCTTACCTTAAAGATTTTTAATAAACAAATATCTTTATACCATCTATAATTTGACATGGTTGGACAATATAGGTTTGCTAGTTGGCTAGCAAATATTTATTTTAATATATTTGGGTCTCCTACAAAGTTTTAGATTATTGAATAAATTAAAGTATAAATTACATCTTCTTGATTAGTCTCAGGTTTTACACTATTCAATATGGCTCCTACACTATTCAATATGGCTCCTACCCAAGAAGAAATAAAAAAAATCTTAAACAAGAAATACCATTATTAAAAGAAAATGATATCTCATTAGAATATTGATTATTTGAATTAGAAGAAAAATAAACAATAAGACATAAAAAAATCTAACATCAAGAAAATCTAACAGGGGAAGAAGCATATAAAAATAATTATATCAAACTATTTAGTTTAATAACCACCAATAAATGGCATAATGAAATAACCTTAGTAATTGAAAATGAAAACTCCAAGATAATAGTTTTAATAGATTTTGGAAATGATATCGTATTCAAAAAGGGTTAATACCTATCCAATATTATGAAAAAACCATAGGAAAGGTAAGTAGTGTAAATGGATATAGAATGAATATCCAATATAAAGTATCTAGTGCCAAGATATGTAAAAATAAATTTGTTGTAATACATCCTTTGTATTAATAAAAAACATGGATACTATAATGATTTTAGGAACTCCATTCTTAACTTTATTATATCCTTTCCAAGTAACTAAAAAAGGATTAATCACACAAACTAATAGGCTCCCTCTTCTTCCATTGTTTGTAGTTTGTAATTTTTATGAAGACAAGTAGATGAAGATGTGTGGAAGCTATGTGTAAGGAGGAAGTTCCATTGTGTTTTAAGTAGACAAGGGTTAGATGAGGCCAAATTACTAAAAAGGAATTTAAAGTTAGCTATAAAGGAGACTATCCTAAAGAGAGTTCAAGAACAAGTGTTTATGACTGAAATTTGGCAACATAACTCTTCTCATCCAAGCTGAAAATTACATGAGTTGAACACACTTATTTATAGTTAAAAATTAGGTTAAGAGGTGTAGAAAAAGAGAGGGAAATTCAAACTTGATTCCCTCACACTTGGGCACCAAGTTTCCTTCACATGGAACATGTGATTAGGCATGGAAAGCAAGGGGAACCCATAAGTAGCCTAGGGTTTTCTTTGGGCCTTTGGAAGGAAGTCCATTGGAAACCATAAGCTAGGTTAAAAATCATAATTCTATCCCTAGTCCACTTTAGACACAAATACAAGTCATGCAATCCTAATCTACTTAGCCCAAATTATTTAACAATTACATAGTTAAACAAACCCTATTCTACTCTATACATTTATACAAATTAAACTTTGACCGAAGATAATAAGAGGTTAGCTCTGCTAAAATAAGAGTGAAACAAACCCTACTCCTTTTTTCATCAAAAATACAATTTCGTTACTATATATAGATAATTTTAATGAAAAACAAATACCTACAAAAGTTAGACCAATACAAATGAATAAACAATATTTGAAATATTGTGAAAAAAATATAAGAATACTTAGACAAAAGATTAATAAGAACCTTAAAATCTCCATGGAGTTGTACATGCTTTTATGTAGTGAACGCATCTAAACAAGAAAGAGGCACCTCAAGACTATTAATAAAGTATAAACCTTTAAACAAGGTTTTAAATGAGTTAGATATCCATTTTCCAATAAAAATGACTTAACTGAAAAATGCAACAATCTTTTCAAAATTTGACATGAAATCAAGATAAATAAGAAGATAAATATAAAATAATTTGTGTGGTACCTTTAGACATTACAAATGAAATGTGATGACTCAATAACTAAAAAACACTCTAATTGAATTTCAAAATTTTACAAATGATGTATTTTATCCTATATGAAAATTTCAATAGTATATTTAGATGATATTTTAAAAAAATATTAATGAACATAAAGAACATTTAAGTGAGTTTATAAAGACAATAAAAGAAAATAGATTAGTAATATCTACCAGAAAAATGAAAATATTTCAAATGAAAATTAGATTTTTAGGATTTCAAAGATATAAAGGAACACCAATATAAAGATCATTAAAATTCGCTAGTAAATTTCCTAAGGAGATAAAAGAAAAAGAAAAATTACAAAGATATTTAGGATGCAGAAATGATATAACACATTTTATTCGCAATATCAGGATTATTTGTGCCCTATTATTTTTAAGATTAAGAAAAAACCCTCCAAATTACCCTCCAAATTGTAATAAGGATATAACTAAATCCATAATATAAATTAAAGAGATAATTAAAAAATTATCCTGTTTAGAAATTCCTAACCTATAAGCCTTTGTAATTGTCGAAATCGATGCATCAGAATTAAGACATGGAACATTTTGAAAGAAAAGCTTTCAAAAAATTCAAAAATTGTGGGATATCATTTTGGAATCTAACATTCTTCTAAAAAATATTCTATTGTTAAAAAGGAAATACTTTAAATACTATCTTTAAAAAAAAATTCAAGATGATTTATTTAGTATTTTTTTAATTCGCACCAACTACAAAGCAACTCCATGTAATAAAACCATAACCTTTTATGTCTTAAGCTTCTTTAGTAAAAATTTTCAACATTATTTACTTAGATTTCAATATTCTAATTTCTATTTCTTCAATTTATTGCACCTACACTCTTTCAAAATTTATTATTCCATGTAAATACTTAGTATGAGCAAAAAAAGCTCTAAATATGACTTTAAATATTTTTATATTTGATTTTCTTATGAGACTAGATACAGGAGAAATTATTATTAATATGATAGTAGTAAAATGTTGATTCAAGTGAAGTTGAGATTTTTTTAATGCAAGACATAAAATTTGAGTTCTGTGATAAAAAAAGTTTAGTCAAAAGAAAAGAATCTATTAACAATAATAATTAGTTAAGTTTTATCACAATTAATGCCACCAATATCACAATAAAATAAATAATTGCAATAAAATAAAGTTTTAATGTTAATTTTAATTTCAATATTTGACGTTATTAAGAGGATAATAATTTAATAGATTTACACGTAAATGCAAGAGGATAATTATTATATATATATATATAATTTATAAAAAGAATATTAAAAATTGATATAACCATTATTTTTTAAATAAATTTATTTAATTATTATAGAATAAAAAGAAACTATATAATTGTTTATTTTATTAAATAAATAAATTATTTTTTATTCATTAAATAAATTGTTTAATTAAAAAAAATAATATTGGTTATTATAAAATATATTATATAAAAATATAAATTATTATTATTATTATTATTATTAACTAGCGGAAACAACATTTTATTTTTTTACTTAATTTTTACGGTGATATAAATTTAACATACATAAATAATGTTGGATGAGTTAAAATTAAAAAGTAAAAATTAACATTTAAAAAAAATATGAATTGATTAAATAACCTATTTTTTTTTTATCTAGTTTAAGTCTTTTTTTTTCAAGTTTTTTTTTTCATTAATAATTTTAGAATAGGAGAGTGTGATAATGTTCACGTTGATGATTGACTTGATGGTAGATAAAAAAAATAATGACTTTATCAATATTATTTGCTTGAAATGAAAAGAAGAAAATGTTTGAAAGTGAAGGTTATTTTATTTGGTAGATTAGATGTATAATGAATTATACTTAATATTATTCTGTTCAACATTAATTCTAATGTTTGGTGCAGTGATATCATTGTATCCACGTAAGTCCTAATTAAGATTTGATTCCCTTAAGACAAATATTAGAAAAAGAATGGTATTAAAAAACCTAAATTAAAAAATAACCAAACATTTTATAAAAAGAAAAAGTAATCCTCAAAATTTGGCTTAGTTTAGAGTTGTCTCTAGAAAGCAACCTAAAACTTTGTCTGTTGCGGAATTAGTTGGAACGGTGGTAGTGATCTTCTCCTAGTTAACACCACATTCGTGGCATTCATTCCTCAAGTTCAGATCAAGTTATGCCAATGATGCACCCACATTTCTGACACTCTTCTCATTCATTTTCATCAAGCAAACAGACAAAACTGCTGATGGCAGCACAGAACCTTTGCTTCATGGCAATGCGATCGTCAAAGCTTCTCTCTCGCCCTTCCTATCTTCTCTCTGTTCAGATGCAGATGCTATCCTCTTCTCCTCCCCTCACCCGGAAGGCAAGCCCTTTTTTTGCACCATTTTCTTTTTCTGACATACCCACTTCTCAGTGTGTCTTGATGTTTGAATTTGATTACAAAGTTCCAATCTTTTTGCCTATATTGTACGTATTTTCACCCATTTGTTCAAGGGGGATAATTTTGATATAAAGGGAACTTTAGGCTTCCCTTAACCTTTTTAACGAGTTTAAAGTAAAATTCTATAATTTCAACTATATAGTCCTTATAAATCAATCACTCTTGGATAAACTTTTAAAGTAATTACTATGAAAGTCAACAGTTTTCAATTACAGGACATCCTTGTTTGAATGGTGAAACTGCAAGCAACCTTTAATTCTTTGTTTAAAGTGTGAACGACTTAAATCTGATTTCTTGTTAGCATTGTTAATGGTTCGATTCCTAAAATTGATATTGGAATGACTATTTTGATGTAGTTGTCATTAGAAAACCAGACTGATGATTCTTAAGTCTTTCAGGGACTAACAAATGGGTGTTTATTATTTTAGTACTATCATTTGGGATATTCCTGTTACTTGTGCATGAGTCAGGTTTGTTTGAATGACAGATGAGCATAGATGCACAAAGTGTTGCTTCCAAGCTTACAAGTTCTGGACTGCTGAGGACTCAGGGCCTTATTGGAGGGAAATGGACTGACGCTTATGATGGAAAAACCATAAAGGTATACCTGCTGTTCATTTTTTCTCTCTTCTTCCAATGTATTTTTGGCAAAGTGAAATGGAAGAGGGGCAGCATATACTTGCTGCTTCATGGTCTATTAATGTTGCTGATGATAGTAGTGTAACTTTGCAGCCTGTTTTTCCACTTGAAATTTCTTTGTTTTAATAGTGTTATTGTTTTAGCATCTTATATATTCAATGACGTGACAGGTTTATAATCCAGCAACTGGTGAATCTATTGTAGATGTTGCGTGCATGGGTGGAAGAGAGACAAATGATGCAATTTCTGCAGCCTATGAAGCATATCGATGTATGAAACTTCCCAGTTTGATGCTGTATGCTATATTTCAAGCTACGAACAGAAACATAGGATATGGTTAAAATATATTAACAGAAATGCCTGACTATATATGTCGTTTCCTAAGATACTTAGTGTGTGTGTATTTGGGAGAGCCAATAAAGAGCTTATTTGAGCTCTTTAGGAAACTTAGGTGTATGAAACTTTCCAGTGTGGTATATTTCAGACTACAAGTAATGACCGGAACTAAATATGTCTTTGCCTTAGAAACATAGGGGGTGTTTGGAGAAGAGCTTATTCATATTTCATTAAGCTTCGTGGTGAAGTTTATCAAAAAACTATTAGAGAAAAGATAAAACCAGAATAAAATGATGTAATATTTTATTATTTCTGTGATACGCACAGCAGAATACAAAGGGAGCATTTTTAGTAGCTACCCTTGAAAGCAAAAAGACCAAAACCCAAAATAGAATCACCAAAAAAGGGACAGCTGGAAATAACACACTAAAGGGGAATATTGTGCTAGTGTAACGGAAAAATACAGAGAGATAGAGAAAATAATATCTTTTATATTCTTTATTTTTTAAATTGTTGAAAAACTGAACGAGTTTCAGATTTGGACTTTAAAAGATAAATCCGTATGAACTTAGAATGTGCATCAACAAAGGAAACATAGTAAGTGTAACCAGAAATGTGAGGTAATATGCAATGATCCCTAGAGGTTAGTAAAAATTAAGTCCAAAGGAGTTGTGTAAACAGTTTCAGAGGTAGAAGAAGGAAGTCTATGGGACTTCCCTATACAACAAGAAGATCATTAATCAAGAACATTTTTTTACTGACTAAAGGAATATTGCAACAATTAAGTATGAGTTTAAGAACATGAGAACTAGTATGAAGCCCAGACTGCTAGGGTTCAAAACTACATCATAAACTTTATGTGTAGTACTAGAATTAAACATATGCAGAATTGGAGGACAAAACAACAAAATCTGAAGGCGAATCAACTGCAGAGGACAGCAACACAGAGGACCCTCGAGGCTGGAAATTCCAGAAGGAGTAGAGACCATTAGTACCAACAACTCCTTTTGAGTGAAATTCAAAGAGGAGTACAAAATTATTCTCCCTAGTCTCTTGACGGGAGAATAATGAGGATGAAACTCAAAGAATACAAAATTGTCTTGTGTAGAAGTACTGACCCTTAATAAATTTTTGGTAATAAAGGGAACATGTAGGTTATTTAATAATGATCATTTAGGTTATTTAATCAGGATCATGCAGGTTATTTAATCAGAAACAAATAAGTTAATAGGTGACAAAAGAGGAAGAACCAGATTTGTGAATATGTAAAAACCTTGACCATCTCCGGTGAAAATTTTATCCGGTCCCTCAAAATGACCAAGTTGATGCATATTCTGTGGCTCCCTAGTGACATGAAAAGAGGCCCTATGTTTGCTTATCTTGTATGGCTTCGTGCTGCTATACATGATTTTAATGAGCTCCTTCCACACTGCACTGCACTATGTTTTTTATGATCTTGGGCTTATATGGCTTGCCACAATAGTATGTAGCTACCCACGATCAGGTGTTGAGATCACTAGTAAACCCTTCTATGACTTCTACATCTTTTTCCTCCATATTTCTCAAAAAATGAACATAGACACATACTTCATTTGCAAGGGAAATACTGCCTTTACATCACAAAGTAATAACTCTAAATGCCTTCGCACAGGTAATTCTAACAATCTTCCAAAATGAAAATATCATTGCATTGGAGATAGCATTGATAGGTGTTGGAAGCTGCATGGGAAACCCCCTCGTTGACTCAATATTGCTCAGACATCTATTGTTGAGTCACTTGTTGCTCCTACACTACTAGCTAATACTCTTTGGTGTACACACGAGTAATTCATTTGGTTGTCTCTCTCAATCTTCTTCTCTTGATCCTTGGGTCATTGATTGTAGTGCAATCGTTCATATATCCCGTAATCATTCTCTTTTCTCCATCTTTACCACTACTACTATCAATTTTCCTTCTATAACTTTTTCCAATGGTTCACAAACACAAGCTTGGAACATTGGTTGTTTGTTTTTGAGCATGGGTTTGGTTTGGTCCCCCATGTTTTTGTATATGTTTTTTCCTTCTTTATATACAACTTTCCATGTGATGATCATATGGTTGTTGAATGTTGGGGTGCAAGCCTCGCTGGATGCCAAGGTTAACAATGATGCCTAACATGTGATCTTTAACTAAAAAAAATGTCTCTCTATTATTATAGTTTAATAGTAATCATACCCTTTTCTAATATATTAATGATGTATTAGTTCTTGGTTTATTTATGTTCAATAATCATTCTTTGTACAAAAGATGAATTAATATTTTGGACCACTCACAATATTATGATGGCTAAAATTTCCTGTGTAGCATGGAGCAAAACCACTGCTGCTGAAAGAAGCAAATTTTTGAGGAAATGGTATGGTTTTCTTTTGTGATTTCATGAGCTGAGGAGGTTTGCATATGTTTCTATGCATGACAGCTGGACATGTCATGATGGAAGTTCATGATTTGTATTTTTTGTTTGATAATAGTTACATCCTGTTCATCTTCTCTTCAATTTTCAAGGTATGATTTGCTAATGGTACATAAAGAAGAACTTGCACAACTTATAACCTTGGAGCAGGGGAAAACTCTTAAAGAGTCTATTGGTGAGGTATATGATGGGTGAACTTCTATTGTTTTGTACTTTGCCAATTATTTTTCCCTTTCTTTCTTATGTATTTTCCCTAATTGAATTTCATTATGGGTACAATATATATGTAAATGTCTATTTTACAGATAAACTACGGGGCTGGATTTGTTGAGTTTTCAGCTGAGGAGGCAAAACGTGTATATGGGGATATAATTCCTGCACCTTTATCCGATCGGCGATTATTTGTTCTTAAGCAGGTAACTTGGTGTCTTAAATTTTTTATTCAGCTTTTATTATACATTAAACAATAGGGTATGACTTATGGGGATAATGGGATTTTTCTTTCTATGCCACTCTATGGTGTAATTGGTTGAGATGAAATGTTTTATCATCATTAAGGATTCTTCTCAGCTTAAACATGACATGAAACAAAATCTTTTTTATGACCTCTATTTGTATTTGGCTCATGGTCTCTGTTAGGACCTTAGTTTTGGACTCAGGCCTAGTCACTAGGCCCACATTATGGAGAGTTTATTCCAAAAGTAATAGGAAGGGAAGTATGGAATAATTGCTAAGGTGGCAGTGAGAGAATGAGTAGTGGATTGGTTGTGAAGGTCACTAGGATGAGAGGGGGCATTAACGATTATAGATAGTTAGTCATTGGTAGAGAGCATTTGTGCCTTTGAAAGAGCCTAGCATTGGGCAATAGGATTTTCGATTCTATTGTATTTCCTCTTTATGCATTCATAATACACACATTTTCTTGATTAGTGATTGTCTTCCACCACTACTAATTTTGGTTTCTAACAAATTGGTTCAACATATTGGATGACTCAAGTGGGGGAGGATGAAGTTCCATGAAAAGTCATTGTCAAGGAAGTAGTGAATGTCACAAAAGATGGAAGCAAAGGTGGCAACTCTCTAGAGTGAGTTCGCTAATTTCTATTATTCTCTTCTAGCAATGTAGACCAAGGCCAAGGAAAGTCAAAATAACATGTGCATCTAAAGAGTTCTATAATGAGTGTCAAAGACTGTGCTATTAAAGCATAACTGTAGTATCAAAACTATACCAAAAGCTTGACAACAATCATCAAATTTTACATTTACGGTTTGGTATTTTTGTTGGTTTGATATGTAAATATGCAAAACCATTTTCTAGATCTAATAGTCTCCTATCAGTTTGACCAAAATCATCAAATCTTACATTTATGATTTTGTCAACATTCAAAGTTTGAGGAGTTAAAGATAAGCCTTTGATCTGTCCAAGTATCTCAAAAATGTATTGTTGGATCGAGCGCTTATCACTAGGCGAAAAGCTATAGTTGATAGTTAGAGTGTTTCTACTTGAGAGCGTAACAATCCAAGCGCTATGATTTGACGGTCACTTGGCCCACCAGGCCTCCACCACAGGACAATTGATGCCACTTACAACAATCTCTTCCTCAACAATTGCTGTGCTAGAATCAAACTTGTGACCTTGGATCCGATGCCAATTGTTGGATTGAGCGCTTACTACTAGGCAAAAAACTATAGCTGATAGTCAGGGTGCACCTCTTTCTACTTAAGAACATAGCATCCCTAGCGTCACAATTCAATTATGACTTGGCCTGCTTGGTCTTTGTCACAAGACAATTGATGTCACCTATACAAGGTTGTCTGTTTCTTCTGTGTTGTCTCTTTCACTTTTTGAGTCGTCCAAATCTTCTTGTTTCAACATCAAAACTTTCTTGAGTCGGCCAACACTTTTTGTCGCTTGTTAGCCACCACATCATCTCACCTCTAATGTGCCAATGTGATTGGAGCTGCCCTTCTCTCGCAACCACTACACACCTAACTCAACCAAATGATGTCATGTGCCACTAGTTCCTTGACATTTTATCTTCATACACCTGCACCAAATCTATGCTTGAAACTTTGTTGTTATTTATTTTGATAGCTCCAACAACCAACTAACAATGTTTTATTGCTGATCAACCTGAAACTTTGGTGTTGTGGTTGCCATGGGCATAATCTTAACACCATATCACATTTCATGTCTTGATAGTTATCACTCCTTCAGAGACTATTTATAGGCAAAAGCCTCCTTGCTGACTTGTTTCTTAATGTGGAAAACATAGGTGGAAGCCGTATAAAGAGAATTTTTGGATTGCGATGGGGCTTTACAACAACTCAATTTTCATCTACAAAGAGCCTAGAGTAGAATGAAGACCCAAGGTGATAGACAAAACCAATTTTTGAGATAGAAGATTGGGTTTTTTCTCAAGTTATGGTCCCATGGGCAGAAAATAGTTGAAGCTCGCATTTGCCCCTAACTTTCTCCTTGCTACTATGGTCCTTTCCAAATTGTTGAAAGAATAGGAGCAGAGTCTGGAAAAATTCAATTGTCAGATTGATCCTGTATTTCATGTTTCTTTGTTAACAAAGGTTGTTAGAAGTTAAATAGTTGAAGAGGACCAACCTACTAGTTTGACGGCGGAACACAAACAAGTTCCTTTGATTGGAGGCAATATTGGTAGCTTGTAGCATAACCAAGGAAGGTGATTTAGTTCCCAATTGTTGATGCATTTGAAGAAACCATTTGGGTGAAGGAATTCAAATTTTGGAATCTATTTCTGTCTTTCATACTTGAGGACATGAATGCTAATCAAGAAGGGGACAATGTTAGGACCCCATTTGTGGACTAAAGTCCAGTCTCTTGGTCAACAATATGTAGAGTTTATTGTAGAACAAATAGGAAGGGAAACATGGAATAATTGTTTAGGGTAGTGAGAGAGTGAGTAATGGATTGGTTGTGAAGAAAATTCTGTTATAACTTGCTTTTTGGTATGAGAGGGGGCATTGCTGATTGTGGATAGTTAGTCATGGGGGGACAGCATTTGTGTCTACAAAGGAGCCTAGCTCTAGGCAGTAGGAACTTTTATTCTATTGTATTTCCATTTTATGCATTCATAGTACACACATTTTCATCAGTAGTACTACTGATCTTTTATTTCTGATTGTGGTTTTGAAAAATCTTGTGGAAGTCTCCTTAATAGATACATAATGGGCAGTGCCATATTAAAATAGGGTTTGTTCCTAAGCACTAAATTTGAGGGGTTAAAAATAGTTTGAATTACTCAAATTAGTGTTTTGGGACTATATCATATTGTTTTCAATTTTTGAGGACTAAAAGTTTTTAAGATTTGAGAGCAAAACTAGAATTACCTTAAATTTCAAAGACTAAAAACATAGCCTTATTTTATTTATTGCCAAGTTCTCTTCCACCTCCCCAATTTCTATGTTATAGAAGAAAAAAAAAGAACAACTTGGTTAAATAGGAAATGGTGCTTTTTAAATTATATTGATGTGAAACATGGCTACTAAATAAAGCCAAAATATGACATTGTTCAAGTACTGCCGAATTTGTTATTTTAGGTCATATGTTATTAAGAAGTGAACTTTAAGCCCAACTCAACCTTATAAAACCGGTTTATAAGATAAGGTTTACATCCACTTATATACTATGAAATGTTCTTATCTCCAGTCGATGTGAGATCTCTAATTCCCCTCACGTCGAGACCCTTCAACTTGTGTGTGACATGGTAGTTAGAATCGGATGAATTGTAAGATTCAAATTGCGATTCGAAACAAAACTTGACTTTGCCGATTTAGATCCGAAGATGAATCGTTTTGGGTGATAATCGTGACATGAATCAAGTGAATTGTGGGATTCTCGATTCTGTTTCGTTATTTCTGATTCATAGAGATTTTGTCACCGAAGAAGAAGAACAATGGAAGAAGAAGAAAAGTGAGGAACATGGAAAAGAAGCTTAGTCACCGGGAGATTCACTGGAGAAGAAGGGTCATGAGAAGATCTTCGGAGAAGAAAATTTTATTTGTTAAAGTACCTGCTGAACCAGGTTTTTAATATTTGAACCGCACCTAACCTAATATGAACCATTTTTCACTCAACCATTTTTTTAAAGGGTGAACCACCGTTTTAGAAATGTTGAATCATCTTTTAGAAAAGCTGACCCACCTTTTAAAAAAGCTGAACCATTTTTTTATTTTATTATATCTTTTTAAAAAGTGTATTTTAAATAAAAACTGTTTATGTTATTTTTACTTTTTTATGAACAATTATTTAAGTTTCTGTTTATTTTATTTTATTATATATATTTTTTAAAAAGTGTATTTTAAAATAAAACTGTTTATGTTATTTTTTTACTTTTTATATTAAATTTTTGTTTATTTTAAAAATAGATTATATTTTATTTATTATGTATCTTACTCTTTATATCTCGATTCTATAACCATGGTGTGTGAGACTATTTGTGGGTGGTTCAATAGCGGGTGGTCTAATAAGCTCAACAAACTCTCGTTATAATAGACTCTAAATGACTCTGATACTATAAGTAAATTTTAAACCGGTTTTATATAGTTAAACTAGACTTAAAGTTCACTTCTTAATATATGTTAAGTAGGACCCAAAGGAGGTACTCTCCCCAACAAATGGAAAGTATATTCCCATCTTATTAGAAGAAATGACATTAGCTTGTAGCTACATTTTTATATCTGGACTAATTGAAAGGTATATATTCTTGTGAATGTTGAGGAGGCATTTTTCTTAGCAAATAAAAAATATCATCTTGTCTTGATACCCAATAATTTAGTGTATGAATACTGCAGGAAATGATTGTTTCAATTGCCTTTTGTACGGAAGTCCTAGAATTTGATTTTACTCATTCTAATATTCAATTTCTGCTTGATAGTCCTGAATCCTAATATTTTTATATATATGGCTTGTGTTAATGTCTTTGGATTTGCAGCCTGTAGGGGTTGTTGGTGCAATTACACCTTGGAACTTTCCCCTGGCTATGATTACTCGAAAGGTATATTTTGTTTTGAATATTTACCATCCAAATTTGACAAATTTTCATTTTTAAGTGATTTTATGAGTTTGTGAACATCAGTCATTTTAAGAATTATTTGTTTTCTTATTTTTCAGGTTGGTCCCGCCCTTGCATGTGGCTGTACAGTGGTCGTAAAACCCTCTGAACTTACCCCTCTCACTGCTTTAGCTGCTGCAGAACTCTCCATTCAAGCTGGAATACCAGCGGTAGTTTCTTAAACATATTTTTATATGGAAGTTCATTGCATATTTTGCTTACAGTTCTATCATTTTCCGCTTGATGTTTTGTAATTTTGTATTTAAATTTATTGAAAATTGTCATTTTATTATACATCAATAGCTTGATTTGGATGTTTATAGGTAGTTCATTTTGATACTTTGGTAAGTAATCCACTATGTGTTTATGTCAAAACTATATTTAACTCTGCTGTTATTTTGCTCCTTTGCATGTCTTTTACTAACTTTAATGCTTTACTATTAATAATTTGGTACTGTACCATGTACTTGTTGCACATGTGAAGTATGATTTCAGAAGAGAAATACTAAATTGGTTCCTTTGGACACACCTAATCATCATTAGTTCTTCCACTAGATTGTGTAAATTTTACAAAAGTCTTTAGTTACCCATTTCTTATGTTGCTATATGTCTGAGACCTTTTCTCCACCTTCTCTTCTTCCAGTCTTTTCCCATAATAAACCTTCCCTGTTTTTTCCTCCTTCCTGCCCTTGTTTATGATTTTAATGGGTGTGATATTTTATGACATAGGGTGTCGTGAATGTTGTAATGGGAAATGCTCCTGATATTGGGGACGCTTTACTTGCAAGTCCACAGGTTTAGTGACCATTTGATTTTATGAAGCAATTACGTTGTGAATGTAATTGAATATCTGAGTATGAAATTGTCAACCTTATTTAGGTAAGGAAGATCACATTCACAGGCTCAACGGCTGTTGGAAAGAAATTAATGGCTGGGTCAGCTGAGACAGTTAAAAGAGTATGCTTAGAATTTGTCATTAATTTCTTCAAATACTGGGCATCTAATATTGAAAAGGATATTTTACCCTTATATACATGTTTTTTTGGATTTGTAGGTATCTTTGGAACTTGGTGGCAACGCGCCTTGCATTATTTTTGATGATGCTGACCTTGATGTTGCAGTAAAAGGAACTGTAAGCTAGAAATGATGAGAATGCATGGTGGTTGAAATAATGTTTTTTATTTTAAGATATTGCTTGATTTTGTGTGTCTAATTTGGTTACAACTTAATGTATGCAGTTCCTGAAACCTTTTGACAATCACTCAAGAATAATGGATTGTTTAACTACAGAAAATAGAGACACTGAGCTGAAACTGTGTTTCTTTGACAGCCCGTGGGCTTTATTTATATTTGAAAAAACAAAATTAATACTCTTAAGAAAATATAATTTAAGCCTAACTCAACCCCACAAAACCAGCTTGGAATGTGAGGTTTGCATCATTTTATATATAGTATAATTTGGCCTTTATCTCTTGTTGATGTGGGTTCATTAACACTCCCCCTTCCCGCTAATAACTGAACATCTCAAGCATGGGATGGGGCAACCTGACGGTGGGTGACACGAGGCCCAACACCTTGTTAGGATAAGCTTTAAATGATTCTTATAATATCTTAAGAAAGTGGAATTTAAGCCTAACCCAACCCTACAAAATCAGATTGTTAGGTGAGGTTTGCACCCACTTATTTACCTTATCTCTTTTCGATGTGGACTCTTCAACATTTGTTAGGTCTTTTTATAGGGGAGAGACACTAGGGAGATTTGACATCAATGAGTCATGAGGAAACCCATATAAGATACTTGACACTACCTCCTACCCAAAACCTTTGTAATGGGTTTGTAGGACTTCTTTCCTTATATATTGTTCAACTTTTTTATTTTTACTCAGTGTGGGACTCAAACTCACTTGGATTCCTAACATTCTCCTTCTCAAGTGAGTTTGATACAAGCCAGCATTGGTTGCATGAGTTTTCCAGTGCTGGTTGATGTGAATGACTGAAGGTTTTGCTGCGGAAGACTTGAGGAATGGAATGATCCGTGTGGTGTGGTTTAATTATGGAAGGAATTCAAGGAATCAAAAAGAGGTTAGGCCAACTTCTTGAGTGTTCTAAGCTAGGTTCTCTCGGAACTATAGCAAAGAGAAGATTGAGACTTCAAAAGAGAGTGAATTCTGATTTCAGCAGAGTTCTATTTCTCATGAATGCAAAGTCTGGATTACAAAGAGTAGCAATGCCTATTTATAAGCATGGAGAGGCCAATGTAGCGTGTTGTGCAAGCTACAAACCCTAACTTGTTCAGATTGAAGAAGGGTCGGATAATTAGAAGTTTAAGACATTTATTTTATGTTTTGTTGTTATTTTAAGTGTTGAACTTGAAATTTGTGGTGTTTAAATTTGATGTTATTGTTATTTGAATTTCTAGACATAATGTTATTACTAGTTATGATTGCCTCTTTCATTATTGTTGTATTACACTTATATTTTTATAAATTATCTATGCGTAAATATTGGATTTCTTTTGATCGCAATGCTTCTGTCATAACCCGTTATGATTTCCTTTGTAACTTTATAAAGGAATTTTGGGGTCTATCATCCGATATCGATAACATTGATATCAATATAATAATTCTTTATATTTCAAGTTTTATAGTATATAAGTGAGTTAGATTTAAATCCAGTTTTTAAGACTTGTATTATCACTGGTTTCAAAATTTTTAAGTATAGTTGATTATTGTTGTACATTGTCATTTCTTGTATGGTGGTTGAGCTTTAGATTGAGCAAAAAATATGGGGTTTCTTGGTTATGTGGAACTTTAATTGCTTCGGGAAACTGCAAATTTCGTGGAGAGACCTTGATTTCATGTATCTCCAATTACCAGTATGATTATTATTGGTCTTGGCTTGATGACTGAGGGCTGCTTGGCTAGGCAGTTTCAATTTTAGCAGTGGATTACTGATTCCATACATGCTAGTGTCAAATAGCTCAATATATTTTAAGGCAATGCAGGTCTTATCATTCATTATTTCTTCCACTGGATAACTTTTATGTTTGTTATTCTAACTATTTGAGTCTAGAACTAGTGATCCTTGCTTCCTGTTTCTTAGAATAAGGGGTAAAAGACCAACTTAAGTTTAAATACCCACAACCAAGTCAAACTCTTTCTGATTTCTTCTATTCATTTGATCACCTTCACTTGTTTTTTCTTTGTGCAACTGTTAGGTGATGAAGTATAAGTATATGTTCTTTTGCTTCAGGTCTTATCTAGCATGATGTGGTGGGCTGGTGAAGTGATTTTTTTGAACTGTCTTTTTGTTAGCTTTTTGTGATTTTTATCCATTTTGTAGATTTTTTCCTTGAAAAATCATTTTAATAGAGGATGATTTATTAACCATGTTTGAGAGATTAATATATGCTCTAAACTAATGTGCTCTTTATATCTATCAAATGAACAGAACTCCCTCAAATTGGGGGAAACCTCCTCAGTTTAATTTGAGCAATTTTGGAGCTCTTGTGTTTATGTGGAATTTCTGGTTTTTGAAAATTATGGTTTCTGTGCATGAATTATTTTGTTTATTAGAATCATCAGCGATAGATTTGTGGTTGGGCAAGTTGACCATGGGTTGGCATGGTAACAACCAACAGAGCTACATAAATTTTTTAAAGAACTGAATATAAGCTTCCAATTTTCGTTAGTTTCTAAATTTGAATGTTAAGTGGCATATTATAATTATCCCTGCCGTTCAGTTATGATGACATCGCTAATTGTAAAATGTCATTAATTTGATTGCAGCTTGCAGCAAAGTTCCGTAATAGTGGACAAACATGCGTTTGTGCCAATAGAATTATTGTACAAGAAGGTTAGATTTAAAAGATAGTAAACTGTCGATTTTACAATTATATCTGTCATCTCTTGAAACTTCTCATTTGGATGTATTAATGTTACATGTTTATGACTCCCAATTTATGAGCACTTTCAAGAGAATTTGATACTTTTTTGCTAACTAATCTGTTTGATTAAGCACTTCCTAAATGGTATGAGTCTCCGAAATGTGTTACACAATCTATCTTTTTGATATAAAGTGCTCTTTTATATCTGTGTTGCTGATATGATCATGAGGACACTGTGAACCTTTCCTGGATTCTTACTAGCCGTTTGTAACCTTTCAATACCAATATCATTATGCTTATTGGTTGTGGCTACTGAGTGGTTTCTTATTTAGTTATGATATCATGATATGACATTGAATTTGTTGCGTTTTGAAGAATAAAAATTTCAGAAACAAAAACAGGAGAACTCAAGATAAATAATAAAGATAATTGCAGTGACATTCTTGTGAGATTTTTCTCCAAAGAATAGTGCTTTTATATTCCTATTGATGGTTTTGTTTGCTGTTTGAAGTTCACACAAATTAGTACATTATTTGTTTTGATACTTGTTGGTTTGATTTTTACTTAACCTTTTCTTTGTGAAGGTATATACGAGAAATTTTCAAATGCACTTTGTGATGCTGTTCAGAGTATGAAAGTTGGGGATGGTTTTAGTGAAGGTGTGACACAGGTAGTTATTGGTCTCTTGTTTTAGTTTTCTATGTTAGTTTCTGTTTTCTCTTCTGAACCAACTGTATATGCTTTTCTAACTTAGTGGTGGTAATCTTCATTCATATAGAATTCAGGTACTTTTTGATAAATAATTACTTTCCTTTCCAATATTCCTCTTCTATATAATATGTTGAGCGTCATTACTCTGTAGAGTCCTCTCCTAAATTTAGTGAAAATTAGTCATGGTGTAACTAAATTTCATATCCATCTCTAAACAGGGCCCTCTAATCAATGAAGCTGCTGTAGAAAAGGTTTGTGTTTCTCTTAATATTTCATTTTCTTTTTGCATTATTATAGGGTCTCCTCCAACTGATAGGAACATTTTTATTTGCTTTCTGGTTTTTGCTTACAGGTTGAGTCCTTAATTCATGATGCTACATCAAAGGTTTGTTCTCTTTGCTATTCTTCCATGTGATTATCTGCTTGAACCACCCTGCCTACCCTCTATGAAAGGCTGGGTATGGTGGGTTCTGATTTAAAACTAAACTGAACTGTTATTGAACCAGATTTTATTGACTTTATGAGCATAAAAGTTTTGTTCAAATTGTTACAACCGAAAATGATTTGGGGTTTGGTTTAACCAGTTTCTATTAAAATCTAAAATTTATCTTTTCACTTCTCAACATGCCATTTTTCATCTTGTGACAGCACTAAATGTTTTACCTTGTCATTGGACTGCCTACAGCATAGTGGTACCTGTAGAATCTATTTATTATTGATATAATATTTTTCTATTGGAGTGAATGGTTCCCTCTTTCTTTGGTATTAATAGCTTGCTCTTTCTTCATAACCACAACAAAGCTTGTTGTAGTTAATGACTTTTTCTTCCCATTGCTGTTCAGAGAATAAACATTTATTTACTTCAGAAAAAGATGAAAAGCTTAGGGCTGAAAATGGAACGACTGTTGATTTGGAATTTGGATTGTCAAGTGTGTTTTTCCACTTGTTGTGTGGTTGAGTTTGGTTATAAACCTTAAAGGTGCAATACCTTTGGGTTAAAACTAACAACACCAAATTCTGCAAATTCGTTCATCTCACTTCTTTGTGGTTCAATTTAAGTTTTTTTTTCTTACAATTGTTTGGCCACCCCTATTTGTTTGACATTGTATTCAATCTCTTGAATTCTAAATGAAGTAGCTAAGAGAGTTAAGTAACAAAATTTTATTTATGCAAACTAGCAACCATATGTTGGCATTTAAGAATTATTTTATTGATAAAAATCACACCAATTTCATTCTCATAATTTCTATTTCTAATAATCAAAACCTTTAAAATAAAGAAATAAAAATATGTTGAAATGAATAGGAAAGTTCTGAAGATATTTTTCCCAATTACCATGGAGACATTGAGATTCTCAGATATTGAAATTGTTTTTATCCTAATAATATGCTCTTTACAGCATTGAGATTATTTTTATCCTAATAGTCTGCTATTTACAACACTCCTCCCTTAAGTTGGTGAATGAATATCAAAATTTTGATATGTAAAGAAACAGAGAAAATATTAACAAAAAGAGAACAGGTTATTATTTCACCTTAAAGTAAGAAGACACAAGGTAAGCAAATATAGGCTCTATAGAGGGTACAATAGATACACACTAAACATAGCAAAAATTAGCAAAACCAGAAAACTAATGAACATTCAGTTGAAAAATTGAATGTTTACATTTTTATCTCTACTAATGAATGTTAATCGTTTTCAACTTGCCCACAAGATTATGGAATCTGTTATGCAGAAGTCCTTTAGTGAAAATGTTTGCTATATGAAACTAAATTTCAACCCATAGACTTAAAATTCTGAAAAATAGTAAGGGTTTCAAATTTAAGTTTTAGCCATGTGAATAGTTAGAATTAACATATGATTGTGAGTAGTGTACCGAAGGAGGGAATGTTGTCTTCTAAAACTGATTACTGTGGGATTCTTAAGTAAGAAGAAGAGCTTTTCAAATCTCTAACAGAAATTACTGGAGCATAATCTTGCGAAAGACCTTCAAGAATGGCATCAACATATTCATCATGTTTGATGGGACATTCAATTCCAGCAAGTTCATCAGCAATGGACTTAATCTGTCCCACGACCTCACGTACAGTCTTGTTGTTAAGAGAGGTGGGATGGAGGTCAGTGCAAAGTTGTCTAACACTGGCCTTGGTTTGGGAAAAGAAGTGATCCTGAATTTTGTTCCCACACCTGATACAAACAAAAGAAAAGATTGACTTTGAAATTTTTGATTGAAGCAAAGAAAGCAAGATTTGATCTTGCACTTCCCGTTCTTCATATGCTGGATTTATTATTCCAGAAGCTCGGTCATCATCAGAAAGAGAGCGCGGAGGAATAACGGGATTTACAACAAATTGATGAAGTATGTGTGACTTTAGGACATGTTCAACTTGTTTCCACTGAAGATAATTGGAATCATCAAGTTTTTCATCTATAGAATTGGGCAAATATTGGGAAGCGGAAGGGAGGGAGCTAGAATTGATCATTGTGGAAAACATTTCGGCTCATGATGCAATATTAGAATTTTGATATGTGAAGAAACAAAGGAATGATTAACTAAAGGAGAACTAATTATGATTCCACCTTAAAGAAAGAAGATACAAGCTAACCATATATAGGCTCAAGAGAGGTTACAATAGATACACACTAAACATACCAAAAAACAGAAAAAGTAGAAAACTAACCAACATTCAGTTGAAAAATTGAATGTTTACATTTTTATCTCTAATAATGTATGTTAATCATTTTCAACTTGTCGACAAGATTTTGGAATGTGTCTTGAGGAAGTTCTTCAGTGAAAATGTTTGCTATATGAAATCCTGTAGGGACAGGAGTTGTAACCACTAGGCCATGTGAAGATTATCTTTGAAGGAGTGTTTGTTAATTTCAATATATTTGGTTCTATCATGTTGGCCTGGATTATGGGAATTTAGCTTCTGCACTAAAACAAGTGTCTCTATAATGTTTTTCTGCTTGTCTACTTCACCAGCCTTTTTCTAAGAAACGTACAACCCAAAGGTAGAGTATCTGTTAGTAACAAAATCTGCCTGAGCAATATGGTCTTGTGTGTGATAAATAAATAAGTTTTTCTACCAATCTCTGATATTGAGTTTTTCCTATAGGAGATTTTTCTTCACTTCCAATTTTATGATTTTGTTTAATAGGAACTCCTGAAGTTCTACAACCCAACTTACTAGTTTCTTCAAGGAGCTCAAGTACATATTTTCTTTGGGAGATGAAAATCTCCTTTTTTTGAATAAGCAACTTCTATTCCAAGAAAATACTTAAGTTTTCCCAAGTCTTTCATTTTCAATTGAGCCACTAATTTTTCCTTTAAAGCCAATTTCTCTGTTTCATCATCTTTTGCAATAATCATGTCATTCACATAGACCAACAATAGTGTAAGTTTACTTGTGTGTTTTATGAATAAAGTATGATTTACTTGGCTTTGCTTATATCCTAAAAAAACCATTATTTTTCTAAATCGCCCTAAAGATACTCTTGGAGATTGGTTAAGACCATATAAGACTTTCTTTAGGAGGCATACCTCAATCCTTCCATTGTGAGTTTCAATTTCGGAAGGAATCTCTATGTACACTTCTTCTAAAGCTTCATGAACAAAGTAATTCTTCACATCAAGTTGGTGTAAGTCCCATCCTCAATGAGCTGCTAGAGCAAGAACAACTCGAATTCTATTAATCTTTGTTACTCATAGTCAATTACAAAAGTTTGAGTGTATCCCTTTGCAACCAATCTTGCTTTATACTTGTCTATTAACCTATTTGCCTTATTTTTCATTATAAATATTCATATGCACCCAACAGACTTTTTGTCTCTTGGTTTGTCAACAATCTCCCATGTTGAGTTTCTTTATAATGCATCCTTCTCCTCTATCATGGCTTGAGTCCAATGTTCATTTCTCATGGTTCCTTGGATTGGGGTAGGATTTTTTGTGGCATCAATGACACTTATAAAGTCATTGCATACATATTGAGAAATAGGATATTTAACATACAATATTTTTCCCTTTGCATTGCAATGGGTAAATTCTCAGTAACACATACGTCCTCACTATTTCAGAGCTCCTCACCTCTGAGTCAAACAACTTTTCTTACTCTAGAATCAAAGTGATTTGTCTTTTCTAACATTTTTGCCAAAGAATGTCTTGCTACAATGGGTTGGTTCTATCCCATTTGTGATGACTTCATCACTTAGATCTTCAACATCCTGCAAAAATAGATATGGTAGTGACATGAAGGAGAGCTCCCCCTCTTCAAGTGCTTTCTCCCCCTGAAGTGTAGGGCGAACAAAAAAGGATTTTGTTTTGTGATAGGTGACATCCATGGTGATATAGACTCGACGACTATTAGGATGATACCATTTTTACCCTTTAATTTATTAGTTATTAGGGGGATAACTAATAATTACACATTTAAAATCTCTAGGAACTAATTTACTACGATTAGGATTATAGGAGTGAACAAAAACAGAACATCCAAAGACTCAACAAGGTAAACTTAACATTAGGGGAGTAGAGGGAACAAAAGAAAAAAAGGCCTAACAAGATTAACATTAGTAACCTATTGACCAGTGACAATTAACACAACTTCTCCCTAGTAGGTTTCAGACATGTAGAAAGGGAGGACTTGAGCTACTTCTAGAAGAGGGTGATTCTTCTTTTTTGCATCTCTGTTTTGTTGTGGAATGCTAACATATATTAGTTCCTGAGTAATACCACTACAAGACAAATTTGGAGTATTCACGATTCACATATTTAGTACCATTATCAGACCTAGTTCTTTTGATGCTTTTTCTAAATTGATTTTGGATAGGACAGAAAAAATTAACAAAGATTTGGAAGACCTCTTACTTTTCATAATGTATGTCCATGTGTCACGAGAAAAAAGTGCCAATAGTATTGCAATTTGCATGTACTCCTACTTTTCATGGATAGGATATATGATCCAGAAGACTTAGTCATTGATTCAATCATGTTCTCAAATGATCAAGTTCCTATTTAAAAGCTTTCTTACCAGACATTGAAACAAAAAAAAACACAAAACAAAGAGATAATAAAGATTCAGTTCTTGTTGCTTTGATTCGTAAGAAAAAGAACCTATTTGGTAAAATGTTCTAGTCAAATTGGAATCAAATGAGTCATCACCACTCATTGAAATGGGCTCACGAGGTTCCTACAACACTATTAGTGGCAGCGACTAGTGGCGCACATCTTTCTGCCCCACCACTAACCTCAACAACGATAGCAATTTCTGGAGTGGAGGTTATAGCATCTTTTTGGTTTCATTGGCAATTTTGTGATGCTTTTTAAGCTACTGTGTCGTATGCTTGAGCAGCAATAGAGTCTTATTCCACAAGATGGGTTTTGTTACATTGAACAAACAATGTCATTATGGGAAACCAAATTCGCAGAAAATTCCTTTATACCAAGGTCTTTTAATTCTTTGTTGCCCTTCATTCTTTACAGCTATGGTGTATGAAAAAAGAAAAACTTATATTTTCAAATGTACATTTTCCAACTTTTTTGATCTTTGAAAAATATACCAAGGTGGATAAATATGTCTAGTAACAATGGTCATAACAATTCATTTCCTCTGTATCTGTAGGGGGCAAAAGTAATTACTGGGGGTAAAAGACATAGCCTTGGATTTACTTTTTATGAACCAACGGTGATCACTGATGTCAACAATGAGATGCGCATATCCAGGTAAATCTTTTGATGTTGTCTAAGTTTCTGATTTGTGTTCCTCATTTGATTTCTAAGTTATAACCAACAACTTTGACATGATATTTTGATTAATTTCTTGACTAACTGATATTCGCATGACATATCTCAGGTATGGTATATTATAATATCTGGCCTTGTTAGTTTAGTTGATGCTGCACCTTAGATATCTGGTGCCCATGCATTATATTAGTGAATTCAAACTTCAAATTTCTCAAATAGTCAGGAATAAGATCAACATGATTGTTGTTGAAAATTCAAAGTTTTTTTTTTAATATGCTCAAATGCCCATACTTATGGATTGTTAGAAATACAGCTGCACCTTAGATATGTGGTGAATTTGTTCCAATAATCAGCAATGAGAGAATACCTTTTATTTAGAGTAGGATGCTTGCAGTGCCAGTGAATGCTCAGTGGTATGTTAATAAACTTAGTGGAATTCAAACTAATACCTAATCAGCTCTAAAGCACTTAACTACTCTAAAATGGATATTATGTGTTTTCTTTGTCAGAATTGTGTAACTTGTTAGAATAGGTTAACTTATGCATAGTATTACCTATCTGACCTATATGTGTAGAATTAATCATTACTTGTCTGCATCTTTGATGTAAGGAACTCCTATAAATGAATGAACTAAGAGATGAAACACTCTCTTAAAAATATTTCCATACTTCTATCTCATGTTTCTCAATTTTAAACTGTATTAAATAGAAAAAGTTGGTAATGAGAGGTGACGCCAATGCAAATTATCAGAATGGATGTACTATGGTGGTATCCATATTGTATCTATTAGATTTTTCTAAGAATAATAATGTTAGAAAAGGTTTTGTAATAGAATCAGTGAGATATATAGAGAAAGATACAATGTAAAATGTGTAGTAAATAAGAGGCTTTAAAACACGAGCAAAGTTGATTTCCCGAGACGTGAGTACTTATCTGCGGTGTATTGCGCAAGTCTCTTAGGAATAACAGGAACTTCTTGGAAATTTTCGAGGATCAAAACTAGCAAGTTATTCTTCAAAGAGTAAGAATCCAACAAACCCAAAAATATTATAATTTAAAATAAAAGAATAAAAGTGAAGAGGGAAAGAGAGGAAGATGAAGAGTGCACGGTGAGTGATATGGGGAAGATGAAGAAGAGAAGCGTGAGTGAGAGATGCAATTTCGGAGCAAAGGGATGCGGTATTTATAGATGGAAAAACCACAACTGTCGCATTTTCAAATCCTAGTTGAGTGGCACCATTCCATGGTCATGGCTTCCAAAAACGGAGCAACCGTCGGTGATGGAGGAAGACCCGCGTGAAAGGAGGAGCCAACCACCCAAGACTCTTTCAACATTCTCCGAACCGCCCAAGAAAGAAGGGAAGTTGCGGGTAACTCCCTTCCGTTTCTCCTTCACTCCTTCACTTTTGCGAACGTGGATTTAGGGTTGGCAACCCTCTTTTGCAATATCTCTTCATTCTGCCATTTTAGGATTGATTTACAACAAAATGGTTGTAGGATGTATGGTTTGAGCATAAGAAGAGAGCCCATTCCAAAAAACTAGTCCATTAGGTGGGAGAGCCTAAAGGCTTAAGTACCACTTCAAGTAGTTGATTTTATCCCACATGGGACTCTTTAACAACATGTGTCAAACGCCCTCAGCTAGATGCTTCTGAAATATTATCAGCATATTCTGTTACTGTCATTCTTACATTCCTTAATCAAACTCCAATCACCTAGAATCCCTTCCGAATTAATCACCCTTGACTTTGGGTAAAGATTTCCTTATTTGTTTTCTAATTCTTGACACGTCATTATAGTTTCCTTGTCACTACAGATAATTTATGAACTGCTTTTTCTGCTGTCTTTTTAAGATAATAGACTGGCTGTTCTGGGGTTATAGATGTGTTTTTTTTTATATACATAAGGTTAATCTCTATGAAATGAAGTACAAACTGCGAACGAGTTTTGTAGAAACACAACTGCAAAATTGTTGAATCTTTTCACTGCATTGTTACTATATCTTCTGAAAAGCTAGCCTTCACCTGTCTTTGCTGATATGAGGATTCAAACCAATGCAACTTATGCAATTTACTGTTCTATATTTGCAGAAATTTTAGTTCACTTTGCCTTGTAATAGTCAAATGGAATTTTGTTTTTAATTTTCAGTGGACTTTTTTCTATGGTTAATTACTCTATATGATTTGTCTTATACCAGAGAGGAAGCATTTGGACCTGTTGCACCCCTTTTGAGATTCAAAACTGAAGAGGATGCTATCAGAATTGCTAACGACACCAACGCAGGTGGTTCTTGTTACCATCTTTTCTAACTTGATTCTTCTTTATGCAGGCTAGAAGAGTGGTTTTTGTCCACCTCCCATAGTGCCATTTTATGTTTCTAGTTTTTGACCTATCTGGGTCACTCTTGGTTTAACGTTGTGAAATGTTTTTTGACCATGAAACCAATGTACATGTGAAGGTTTGGGTTCATACGTCTTTACAAACAGTATCCAACGATCATGGCGTGTTGCCGAAGCTCTAGAATATGGACTTGTAGGTGTTAATGAAGGAGTATTTTCAACTGAGGTAGCGTCTCATTCCTTGTTGAACGAGATTAAGTGGCAATGATACTTTGTTGATGAGTTTATCTATGCGTATGCATTCATGTAGGTGGCTCCTTTCGGTGGTTTTAAACAGTCAGGGCTTGGAAGAGAAGGCTCCAAATATGGAATGGATGAATATTTAGAGGTATGGACAAATTTTCATCTCTGTAATTTTACTATACAAACAAGATTGCTTCAAAAGTGCAACTTTTCTCCTTCAAAGTTTGTAAAACTCAGTTTGAAAACTTTACATTATAATGTGTGATATTGTTGAAGTTTATCCCTGTTACTTTTCCAGATAAAATATGTCTGCTTGGGAAACATGAACAAAGAATGAAGTATGACAGTGGCAAGTTAAAGAGAAAGGAGTTAGTTTGTTGAAGAATATGCATATAGCTGCGCGTTTGTTCTACACAAATAAAAGCAGGCTTTGTTCTATTTGTTCGGTTTTTGTTTTTCATTTCTTTCTTTCTGATGTTTTGTTGAATAAAAAAAATTGCACTGTTAAAAAAACAATGCAAATAGCCTTTGAACCTTCTGCAGTAACTGTTAGATAATCTAAAATCATGTTATACATAATAGCTAATGTGATTTTAAATAAAAATTTATGTCTGGCCTTAAATTGAGCAATTAATTTTGAACTGAAGTAATTTTAGATAATTTTGTGCATAAGGATAAAAACTTTGTATTATATTTTACTATTAATTAGCTTTAAAAACAAAGCATCTGAGCAGAAAAATTATTTTCAGTAAGTTTTAGGGCTTAATATTATTATTTTTTAAATATATATACATGTATAATTTTTTGCGTATGACATTTAAGAAACATAGATTGATTTATCTAAATAAGGTTTTTTTAAAAATAATTATTTAATTTAAATTTCAAGTATTATTTAATTATCCGAAAATTATAATCAAATTTAAATTGTCCATTCAAACACAAACCCAAGTTAAAAAAAATAATCTTAAAAATGAAAGAACTTTCACCATTAATTGCTCTCTACTCTTATTTTAAGAACGTACGATCTCAGAAAAAAAGTATGACGATTTTGATAAAGGTAAAGTTAAAGGATTAGGAGTTTGTCTAAGTCTCTTAATATTATTCAACTATGATTAAACCGTGTACCGTAAGTGAATTGAGATGTCATGTCATAGATTAAAGGAAACTATTATTTTTTGGTAATTCATATACATTTCGGTCTAACAAATTATTAAAACGCATGATTATACCTTAATCACATGATTAAGATGTATTAGACTTTGATAAAGGGCAATTGCTTCTAGCACCATATCACTGCACCCAATCACGGGGAAAAACCGAAAATACCCTTAAAAAATGGGGTACATATAAAATTACATTTCGGACTCTCTTTTTCGGAACACACTAATCTCTTCCAGAAATTTTTTTTCGGAATGTATTATTTTTGGTTCTAGATTTTTTTTAATCTAGAATGAGATTTTGATATTTTTTTTCCGGATTTTTATATCCGAAACACAAAAATCTCTTCCCGTGTTATTTTTCCAGAATGCATTATTTTCAATTTTGGATTTTTATTTTCAGAATAAAGGGTATTTTCGGAATTTTTGAAATTATGTTGGGTGCAGGTTCAAAAGTGTTGGGTGCAGGGATCATTTGCCTTGATAGAGCCTCATGTTACAAATTATACCTTAATCACATGTTAAAGATGTATTAAAATAGTATAAATATTGGGAGATTTTCAAAGTATTCGTCGACAATTTAAAAGTACTTATTACTTTACCAATATTTTATTTTTATTTTTTATGACTTTAGTGTTAGATTGTTTTTTTTTTATATGTATTAAAATAGTATAAATATTGGGAGATTTCAAAGTATGCATAAGTAGTTTTAAAGCAATTATTACTTTACCAATATTTTTTTTTATTTTTTTTATGATTTTAGTGTTAGATTGTTTTTTTATATGATATTCTTACCAATCCAATATTTGAAGCATATATAAAGATATTATCTCAAAGTTGAGAACATTTCATTCAAAGAGAATGATGTTATTTTAAAGTTGAGAACAACTCATTCAAAGAAGACATATCTGTATAGGTGATAACATTTCATTCAAAGTCCTAAAGTTAGAGATCCGTCCAAGCTTGAGCAATATAGACCCATCTCATTAGTTGAAGCTATGTACAAGATTACTTCAAAGGTTTTATCTAGTAGAATGAAGAAGGTGTTGCCCTCTTTGATAGATGAATGCCAATCAGCCTTTGTGAAAGGAAGATGGATCTTAGACAGTGTTCTTATGGCCAATGAAGTTGTTGAGGATTTAAGGAGAAGTGGGAGAAGAGGGTTGTGCCTAAAGGTGGACTTCAAAAAAGCATATGACTCGGTTAGATGGGCGTTCTTATATGATATGCTATCCAGGATGGGGTTTCACAACCTCTGGATCGCATGGATTAAAGGATGTCTGGAATTCGCCACTGTGTGTTAGTCAATGGGAGCCCTACAGAGGAATTCAAGCCGACTAGAGGGTTAAGGCAAGGAGACCCACTTGCACCCTTCCTTTTCCTAGTTGTAGCCGAAGGCCTTGCTGGGATAGTTAGAAGTGCTAGCAAAACCACTTTGCTGACGGGCCTCAAGTTTGGAAGGAAGGAGATTGAGGTGTGCATCCTTCAGTTTGCGGATGACACTATTTTTCTTTGTGAAAACTCCTTCAACAACGTGGTAACCTTGAAGGCCATCCTAAGGGGGTTTGAATTAGCCTCTGGGTTGAAGATCAACTTCCATAAGTCAAAGCTTGCAGGCATCAATGTTCAAAGTAGTGATGTAGCATGTTATACAAAGACTTTGAATTGCAAACAAATGGGAGTACCGTTTAAATATTTGGGCCTTGAAGTGGGAGGTAACCCCAGGAAGAAGCAGTTATGGGATCCGGTCGTTAACAAGTTAAAAGTGAAGCTCAGTGTGTGGAAAGGGAAATTTTTATCCATGGCAGGGAGAATTTGTCTTATCAACTCTGTCATATCTGCTATACCTTTGTATTATCTCTCCCTTTTCAAAGCCCCTGACTCAGTCTGTAAGAGGATTACCTCTATCCAAAGGAGATTCTTGTGGGCTTGGGGGAAAGAAAGCAAGCCAATTTGCTGGGTTAGTTGGGAAGATGTGTGCAAACCTAAAGAGGAGGGAGGATTGGGTTTAAGAGAAATACGAAAGTTAAAACATGCTCTCCTAGCTAAATGGAGATGGCGCTGTATCTCTCAAGAGAAGGGAAGGTGGAAGGAGTTATTGGACTCAAAGTATGGGTTGGAGCCTGGTAGCGTCCATACACTAGTCAAACTCCAATCTTGGTGGTGGAAATATCTCTATAAAGTGTGCAAGGAGGGAAGAGGAAAATGATGGTTTCAAGAAGAACTAAGTTGGAAACTAGGGTGTGGAGACAAAGTAAAGTTCTGGGAGGAGGTGTGGGTTGGGAGCTCTGATCTCAAATCCTTGTTTCCTAGACTGTTCTCCCTATCCTTAAACCAGGGGCAAACAGTGGGT
>Ga0123342_1002461_pt1 | contig 30755 bp, 10 predicted proteins | sample Turbeawhitnodule_FD_89960 | JGI IMG/M metagenome (GOLD analysis project Ga0123342, IMG submission 89960) | Root nodule microbial communities of legume samples collected from Mexico - Turtle bean Mexico white nodule | ecosystem: Host-associated > Plants > Roots > Nodule | place: Mexico: Nepantla... | reverse complement strand
TCTCTCTCTCTCTCTATATATATATATATATATATATATATATATATATATATATATATATATATATATATATATATATATATATAATAATTCTAAATACTAGAATTACATCTTCCTCTAACTGTGTCTATGATTTTGAAACACATTAAATGTGTAAAACTGTAAGAATTATAATATTTGATCAAGGTTGATCAGGCCAATCAGTAGGGTCCCCTTCATAGAAGAGACCATCGACGATTTGGTCAATTACGGAGTCGATGAATGCGTTGCAGCCGACAGAGAAGATTCGACCAACTCTGTTTCGGGCACTGGAGAACCATGCAAAGAGAGCTGCACAAGTTACAGCACCCAAACACACCCCACCCGCTTCAGTGATTCCTTCAATATCCATCTTTCTGAACACAGAGTTCCCTGTCACCACTTCCATTGCCACTGTTCCTGCAAACACCATCTGCTCCAAACCCAACACATCACATTAACCTAAGTAATATGTTATCAAAAAACAAATGAATGAGTTTCAACTGCATGCACACAATTTCCTAAATATTTTATAGGTCATATAAATTTGTTAAAACGTAAGTAAATATCAGTTGAGATGGCCGAGTTGGTCTAAGGCGCCAGATTAAGGTTCTGGTCCGAAAGGGCGTGGGTTCAAATCCCACTCTCAACAAAATGTTGAATTTTTTATTTTTTTTATCTATATATTATATAAATCAGCAATTCTTCTGACAAGAATAGTTAGAGGCATGAAAAATGGAAAATTGCTATATACCATTGCTAGACGACCAGAGATGATCTCAAAATCTTGACTCTTCTTAGAGCTCTCGATGTAGTCGGAAAGTGCAGCGAAGAATGGTAACACCTCATCGCCACCCTCCCTGCGAGTCTTGATGACGCCAAATCGATCTGAACCGTAGGATCTCAGAGTACACAACCGCGGCTGCAACACGATGTTCGCGTTCGCACCTTCTGCCTCCACCGCTTTCGGTTTCGGGATCGTCACCTGAACCGGACCGCCCAGTTCTCTTCCCCGAACCGCCGTTCTAGCCGGCCGCAGTTCACAGTGCGTCACACGCGCAGCAGCAGATGCCATAGAGAGAGGGATTTTGCACAGTTGAAGAATTAAAAAGAGTGTGAAAGGAAAAAAAGTACAGGAGAAGGATTTGAGAGGTGAGGGACGAAAAATTTAGACGGTTACGTGTGGGTTGATTGGTCTGGTTCGTTAACGTGGTTTTCAAATATGAAACCAAGACATTAGGGTGGGGTCGTGAAAATGAATGATTGGTTGCGGAATCAATTGGAATACGTAGCTGCCTGGAAAATCAGACAAATTCTTGGTAAGCTCTTTTTTCTTCTCTTTTCTACATAATTTCACAACCATAATTTTCTATTCTTCTCTTCCTTCATTTTGGGAGTCAAAAAAGTTTCTCACAAACCCAGTTCACTACTCTCTAGACCATTTTTAATCTATGAAACTTTAAGCAAACACCTAGTGTGCAATTTTGTAATGATACAAATCTGTCACTAATATTAAGTTTAGCTTTAGAAATAGGCTATAATAATTTTTTTTCTAATAATTTGAAGACTAATTTATTGATTTAAAAATACATTAACTAAAGAAAAATTTGACAAAAATTAGAGAAACTAATAACACATTTTTCCAAACATTAGAGAAAAATGTTTGTGACAATGTTTTGGTTCAGCATTTGTATGAATGTTGTCACTGAAGCTAAAAGTATTTTTTGAGTTATAAATGTTAGGTGGATGTGATGATTTGAAAAAATAGGTATGTTGTGTTGTGATTTGGAATGATATTAAATTAGTTGAGAATATATTGGTAGATGGTATTTAAAGTTTCATGTGTTGTTTTATTTAAGGTTGGGATGAAGCAACCAATGATTTCAAAATTAACAAAATGTTTCTCCAAATTTTGTTGTGAATTTTAAATTCGCATAAAAAAAATAACATTAAAAAATGGAAGAAAATCAACACAAATTTGTTTAACATAATGTTCATGTGAATTTTAAACTTACACAAAACATTGATCTAAAAAACTCACCATTAATTATCTTAGAAATTTTAAAATTAGAAAGAAAATATCCTACAAAATTTAAATCCATAAAAAAATATTCATTAACATATTACTTGTGAATTGTTATCCATAAAAAAATTGACACTAAACTAAAAAATCTAGTAATTAGGAAGAATATTTTAAAAAAAGAAGACATTTTCATTACAGGGGTCAAAATATGGGTTCTTAATTTACTTTTTGTGGGTTTTTTTTTATACCAAATCATTTTTAAGATCTCATAGATTTTTCCTTCAGTATTCTATGACCTAATGATCTTATTTTCATTCTCATTTCAACATACTCCAATGTAGGAGTCTTACAAAATTCAGGTCTTAAACTTATCACCCTGACTCTACTTATGGAAATGCTCTTATATATATAATTTATTGAATAAATTTTTGAATTATAATAAATATTAAACAGTTATAAATATAAGGATCTATTTATGGATGAGTTGTGATGACTTTTAAGGTTTCCCATTGCGTACTCATTAAAAAACTTAATTTTAGTTGAAGAAATATTAAATTTTTATAAAAATAGTTATTAGAAAACTAGTTCTCCATTTTCTTAATTTGGATATCATTCAAAGTTTTTCCATAAGTTGAAGTCACATAGTGTTAAAATACAAACATTATTGATGAAAAAAGGTGAAACAAATTTTGTAAAGAGTGGATTTAGCCGTTGGAATCATTCCCTCACATTCACGTGTAGCCATTCCTCCCTCCACGTGGGATTTAGATCCTCTACACTATATATGTATATATTAACTTTGGTTCATTAAAATAAGAAAATTGAATTATTATAAATCTTATATAATTTTTGAAAAATACAAGTATAAAATATAATTATAATTATAATTATAAATACTATAGTTTATGTTGCAATTATTAAAAGTATAGTAAATTAATAAACTAACTAACGACTTGTATGGCCTATATTGTATTAAATTACTAGTAAATTATATTGTCTATATTATAGAGAATTTGGATTAGGAAACTGTTTCAACTTAAATCGATAAAAAAAATATTGAAGGTCAATGTGTCCAGTTGTATTAAATATTTGAATAAAGAGTTCCTTAAGACCTGAATTATTTAAATTTAGAGAATAAAATTAAAATTAAATTAAAAATAATAATTTAAAACATTTTGTTCTTAATTTATTAGCAAAAAATATATATTTTTAAAATTATAAACCATTTATATTGACTGTAGCTTGTGAAATTATGTGAATCTCATGAACATATTATATATTTGAGACTACAATTGAGAAAAGATAGGTTTATCAAAAATTTGATTTAGGTATGTTTCATGTTTTCTTGCCATTGTTTTCTTTTTGTTTCTCTTTTCATTTATATAAAACGATTTTATACTTTGTCCGTCCAAATTAATTGACCTATAATTTATTCGTAACATGAATAAGTCGATGTATTTATTTAAGATGTTGAAGTTTTGGAAATATTATTGGAAGTTCTTTAAGAATATCCAAAGTTTTTTTGTTTTACCTTTTATGTGTTAGAGTTGCTTTTTGTAAGCAAAATATCTTTTAAGTTAGAGGAAATAACTTACAAGTGTGTTGAAATAAAATGAAGAATTGTTCGGTATTGATAAGTGAAATCGATATTACTATATTCTTTAAATTTTAAATGTTGATATTCATTTCGTTAGTTTTGAGTTAAAATTAATTTGAGTTAGTATATCTAATAGTTACAAAAAAAAAAAATTCAATGTTAAAAATCTCTTAAAAAGGATTGATATTGGATTATGTGTTAGTTTTGTAATATATGATTTTCTAATTTTTACATGAATTCCTTGAGCTCTAGATTAGATGCAGGATGATGCTTAAACTATGACAAATATTACTAAAGCATATCATTCTCTCTCGAAAGTTATTTTTGATTATTCAAGTTATAACTTTCTAAATAATTTATTCTCCTGAACTCTCATTGTTTAAAATACAAGTAGTCACTCAAGTATTGAAGTGTTAGTAATTTGAGGTACACTTTATAAATTGGCAGTTTGATGCAAACTAGTCAACTAATGGTGTAACACTTGAGTGATCAATATTGATTATTTTTAATTGAAAGTTAGGTGTTCAAATGTTTAAGTAAGAAAGAGCTCGAGCCAATTTTCTCTCATTTGAATCATCCCTCAATTGATAAGAGGTGTCTCTTAAGCGATAGATAACTTCGACAAATGAGGGTCGATGACTTTCTATTTTTGTAAAGATAAGTCACTTAAATGAAGATGTATCCCTTATTTTAATTACATATTTTTAAGTGTGACGCGTGTTATGTGATTAAATATACACACGCACACATATATGCAATTCTAAGTGATATGACTGAAATTAATGGAGTTAATTGGATTTAGAAAATGTTTATACTTTGAATATCATGACCAATTTATCATTAAGGTAACTAATATAGCTAAATTAAAAAACGAGATATTATAACTTTAATAATAGTCTAATCACATTTATTAAAACATTACATTGGTGAAAATAAAAAAAATTAATTTTTACATTGAAAATTATGAAGTAAATGTAAATGGAATGAATCGTCCTAATACACTAAATTCATTGATAATAAAAAATGTTTCTAGTGAGTTAAGTATTAGTTTCTAACAACATATATTTAATAAAAAAGATATTCGAAAGATGTCAAATTATAACAAATTATCATGATATCATAAAAGCATAAACTGTTATAATTGTAAATTATGAATAATATATATATATATATATAAAAGAATTAACTTTTGCAATTTCTCAAAATGACTTACTCCATAATTAAAAATATTTTTATCAAATAAATACACATGATAAATAATATTAATGATCTATATTGAATAGTTATATTTTTTACATAATAATTTTTTTAAATGTTTAATACAAAAAATATGTTTTTAGTTTATGTAAATATAATTATATTTACCTTACTTAGTTCCTTTAGAAATATATGTTATTTTAAAATCTTTAATATTTTCTAACTAGTTATAGTCCTTGTCATTGATCATCGTAGTTAGTTCAACATTAAAAAATTTAATTAATATAATTAAGGTAAATAAGACTATTGGAATTAAAAAAATATGTTATTTAATTAGACAATTATTTATTATTGAATGTAAAATTAATTATTATTTACTTCATTTAATAATTTACTTTTAATATTGTATTTTCATTAAAACTATATAATTTACTCATACACTTGTATTTTACTTTTTTATATTTAAAATTTATATTATAATTTTGAATGATTTAAAAATATATATTTTTTTCAATTTATAGTAAAAGTTTTTAACATAATTTATTCTATTGGATTCTCGTGCTTCAAAAGACAAGTAGTGACTTCAAGTTTTAAAGTGTTAGTAATACGAGGTAGACTTTATAAATTAGTAGTTTGATGTAAATTAGTCAAGTAATGGAGTAACAATTGTGTGAGGAAAAATCAATATGAGAAAAAAATTAATATCAATTATTTCAATTGAAAGTTAGATGTTTAAATGTTTAAGTAAGAAAGAGGTCGAACAAATTATCTCTCATTTAAATCATCCCTCAATTGATAAGAAATATTTTGTTTTAAAGATAAGTCAATCAAATGATGATGTATCACTCATATCCCTTATTTAATTACATATTTTTTAAGTGTGATAAGTGTTTTATGTGATTAGATATATACGTGCATATGCAATTTTGGAAGTGATATGATATGTATTAAATTAGTTAAATTAATTGGATTTAGAAAATATTTATGTTTTGGATGATATCATGGCCAATTTATCATTAAGTATTAAATAAAATAGCTCACTTAAAAATATGACAACATGATAGTCTAATCGCATTAAAAACATAGATTAAAACATTAAATGGTTAAAGATAAAATTAAATTTTTGCATTGAAATTTATGGAGTAAATACAATGAATGGTCTTAATCTACTATACTCATACTAGATTATCAAAAGTTAAGTGTTAATTTCTAACAAAATATACTTAATAATTTGTTTATTTAAAAAATGTAAAGTTGTAACAAAATACCATAATATCATAAAAATATAATTGTAAATTACAAATCAAATACAGGTTATATAGTTATTAGGCTATTTAAAATAAAAAATAGTGTTGCGATGTGAAAGATATCTAACTTTTGTAATTTCTCACCATGATATCTAACTCCATAAATACAAATATTATTAACCAATAAATATACTTGATAAATAATATTAATAATCTATATTAAATAGTTTTATTTATGATATAATATTTTTTTTAAATGTTTAATAAAAAATTATGTTTTTAGTTTTTATAATTATGATTATATTTACCTTTTCTAGTTCCTTTAAAAATATTTTTTAATTTAAAATCTTTAATATTTTCTAACCAGCTATAGTTCTTATCATTAATCACGTAGTTGGTTTAACATTGCAAATATTAATTAATATAATTAAGGCAAGACAGACAATTTAAGTTAAAATAAATATGTTATTTAATTAAACAATTATTTATTATTTAATTTTAAAAGTAATTATTATTTTCTTCATTTAATAATTTATTTTAATTAAAAGTATATAATTTACTTATACACTTGTAATTTATTTTTTGTATTTTAATTTTGATATTATAATTTTGAAGGCTTTTTTTTTTCAATTTATCGCAGTAAGTATTTTATCTTTAAAGATAAAAAATATTAAATATGGTTAATATATTTATAATTACTAGTTATGATATATTAAAATTGGGTGCAATATGAAAAACAAATATTTTGCCTTAACTTTGCATAATGTGTATCTAACATAAATAGTAATTTTAATGTTGTATTAATATATCTTGTCACTAATCATTCTATAGGTATAAAATGAAAAATGTATAAATATAAAATACAAATTACACGTAAACATTTAATTTAAATAATATTTAATAGAAAGTCATTATTTTAAAAAAATATTGTTCTTAATATATCAATAAAATGTCACACACGTGCAAGCCAGAGTGGCCCTGTTAACTTATTTTAATAACTCTAAAGATATGATTTAAAAAAAATATTAAAAAACTCAATAAATTATAGAACAATATCACTTATAAAAATTAAATTAGAAAGAAAAGACATTACTTTCATTGATTATAAAATCATATATAATAATGATGATTATAACTTATAAATACTGACTGTAAAAAGTGATAACTCAGGAATATTGACTTAAATATTTTTTTACAGAAAATACAATGTATCACGTTTGTCAAATCAATGAACACGATAAAAAAATAATGATTTTGGTAAAAAAGAAATAGGAATATTGTTCACCTACCAAATAAAATTTAATCATTTATAGCTATCATAATGTCTAAGATTTATGATTAGGTATAAAAAAATTTCCTTTCACCAAACATTCTTTATAGAAGAAAATAATAGTGTAATAAAAGAAAACGAACGATAGTAAATTTTAGAACAAGATATTAGAATTACTAAACAAACGAATGAACATAGTTTACTATATATACAATTTTTTTTAAAAATATTGTATTTAAAATTCAAAGTAATCGAGTTTAAGTTTATTTAAATGTTGATTTATTTTCATCTACGCCAATTCATATCTATAATTTTCTATTTATTATTATTATTATTTGATGATGACATATCATTTTAAATTAGTATGTATATAGTATGTAGAATAACATGATATAATCTGAAAGGAAAAAGAATCTTGACCGTTGGTTGAATTGTCTTGGGTGTGTACAAAGAGAGTCATTTGCTTGATTTTGAATCGTGATCGTTGAGTTAATCCTGGCGCTATTAGTTTTGCAGTACACTGCAAGAGCGAAACTGTCGTCGTAGAGGAACGAAACCCCTACCTTTGCTGGTTTGTAGCATCTTTGTCCATTCTCACAATGCTTTTAAACAACAACAAATGAAAACATTTTGGTGATTCTAAAAAGACACTCTCTCATAATCTTTTATATCTAATCTATTATGTTGGATTTTGGAGAGGAGCTGACTTTAGAGAGTTTGAGTATTCCAGGGCTCATTTGGATTCAACTTTTGGTCTTGCTTCTTCTTCTTGCCCTTCTCTTTTGCTTCTCCATCATTGCTTTAGATCCTTCCCACCATCACTCTACTGCTTCTACTGCCTCCACCACTCAACAACAGCAACAACAACCCTCCAACAACCACTCCACTGCTGTCACCAACCGTCTTCAGACCACCCGGGTACACCCATTTCCATTTCTTTGTTTTTTCTTGTACCCTTTTGGATTCTTATGTTTCCCAACAAATAAAGATGTCATTTTGCTCATCTAACCTCTTCTTCTTTTTTATATGTTTTAATCTTTCGAAAAAAGCCAAGGGTGAAACTTGAGAGATCTTCTCAAAGAAACAAATCTAAGATTTCTGCTTTGTTTGCTTTTTATTTTCTTAGGTTGTTTAATGTCCTCTGACAATTGCATGTTCGTCTGTTGAAGTTCAAGTTTGGATTCTGTTATTGGTCTTTTCTTCTGATAAATCTAGGTTGTTGATCTTTTGGGAGTATTGGGGGTTTATTGTTTCAACACTCCTCCCATTATTGTTTCAATTGGATTTTAATTAGATTTAGTCTTTGGACTGTTCTTTGAATTTGGAAATGGAGGACTCTGACGTGGATCAGTGACATGTCTGCAAATGTGATTCTGGGTTTCATGGATAAGAATGTTCTAGGTTGGTATGCAGCAACTGTTTCTGGTTAGGGAAAGGAAACAATAAACTGATTTGACTAAAATGTTCTGATATTTCGAATTATGATAACCAAAATCCCAGAGAGAACTTTCAGCCCTCCCCTTGGTCCCCCTTAAGTTTATGCCGAATTTGATTATCTTTCTTCTATATGCAATGATTTTAGACAATATTTAGATGTACTTTTCTGAGTGTTTTTAATGTTGTTCTCTTATTAAAATTGGAATTTTACCTTAACAGTCCACTTAATGAAAGTTTTTATGAAATGCTAATGTAAATAATCAAATTAAATTCTAATTTTGTTTGGGAAACAGTGTCAAAAACACTTGTACAACTGTACCAAGTTTTTCTTGTCTGATTAACTTTTTCATCTCAGAATAAATATTCAAAACTGGGTATACCATATTATTTTAAAGTGAAAATAGGCAATGTTTTAGCTAGCAGATAAAAAATGTTGGCTTCAAAACAAGGTTCCATTGCCATTTGCTTGAGTCCACCAACCAAAGTATCCCTACACCTACTTCAATTCAAAATTGCCCTATCTAAGTTCTATTCATTCATTTCATTCCACCGACAATATTTACTTAGTTCTCTTAAATTTGACCGCAACCAATGTGTACATTCATTATTGGTTGGTGTTGAAAAGCTTTATTATTACTTCAGAAACTGTACCAGTCAAACTTGGCTGGTTTTCTGTTATAGAAGAACATGTATGTAGTCAGTGTTACTACATCTTTCCAAATCCTAAATTTGATTTTTCTAATTGATTTCTCTTGGAAAACATGACCCTTATGATAGCAACTTAACTTGTCTCCTAATAAAGCTCACTCTAGAGTTTGAAATTTTCAAAAAAAGACTTTCTATATGTTTTAAGAATAACATGGAGCATAAAGACACCAGGTCTGAGATGATTATGATTATGAGCCTTACCAAAGGACCTGAAGGATTCTATACAATTGAATTGACATGACAAAGTGATGTTTTTTTTTGCAGGGAAATACAAGTATTAAAGGTGAGATAGTGAGCAATGGAAGCAGAAGAATAGTGAGAGAAGAGATTGCAGAGGGAGAAGCTTCAACTTCATCACTATATTTTCTCCACCCTTGTTATTATTTCAACTTGGCCAAAAAAGCATTCCTCAAATGTCTAGGCCATGATTCTTCATCTGATGATCCTTCAACCCAAAAACATACCAAAACTAAAGAAAGCTGATTATCATTATTGTTATTATTATTAAAATTCTGTTCTCATTTATTTATGACAGAGGATAAAGCTTCTCACCATTTTCAACACTATCATTTATTATCTTTTTTCGGCTCCTGCATTCTCCACCAATTGGAGTATAGAGTGGAAGAAAATAGAAGGATAAAATATTATCTCTATATTTTTTATTTGAGAAGAAAAAAATAGGAAAAAAGATACATCCACTAAAAATATGTATTATTTTAAAAAATGAACGGAAGTTATTTCTCTTTTTTTAGTTTTAAAAAATTATAACTTAATATTTAATAAATAATGATAAATAATTTTGTGTTAAAAATAACTATTTTTTTAAAAAATGGTTTTTAACTATTATTATTTTGTTAGAACTTATTTATTTATTTCCACTCTCATTTTTTAATAAAAAATATTTTTTTCTTGCTTCTACCCATCTAAAATCTAATTTTTCTATTCTGTTTTTTTTTTTGTTCTATTTCTACTGTTCTTGATCTTATTTCATTTTTTTTCTCTTTATTTGTCTCAAGGATGAAAGTAATAGTTGCACCGACACAAATTCGGCAAAAATCACGAACAAAACCATGAAGAAATAACTAACATCTCCGAAAATTCTTCATAAAAGTATGTGATACTGTTTAACCACAGCGTTTGAGAAAGTTTAAGCGCATTTAAAATTTTAAACAAAAAAAGGTTTTAAATAAGTCATGTCATTATTTTTGTTTTATAATTATGTTTTTTAAAATATAAATAAGCATTACACGTTTGTATGTTTGTATTAAGAAAGATAGAAGACATAAAACTCACATGTTCCAAGAACAAATGTTTATACAAAATTAAGTATTTATATTTAAAAAATCCACCATTTATTAAATACAGGTAATGTTAATTAATCAATTATTCAAAATAATTGTCTTATTCTTTAAGAGATATGAAGAGTAAAATTAGGTTAGGTCATTCGACAAAAACCCATCACATAACTTGCATTAGGTCTAAATTTGAGACAACTTAAAAAAAATAAAAAATAGACAAACAGTGTTGTAATTTTTGTAATAGAATTGAAATGTTAGAAATATATTAAGTTTATAATAATTAAAATATTAGAAGACGGGACCAGTTAGGACATTAATTTTTATTTTTAAAAATAGGAAATAAAAATAAAAAGACAATAGGAAATTAAAAATGATGCGATAATTAAAAGGTGTAGGAAGAATAGCCGTGTGCGTTGTTTTCACGCCTCACAGCCTCCCTATAAAATCTCTCATATTTATTAATTTATTTATGATTTATATTTAAATTATTTTTGTGCGTGTCTCTTCATTTGAATCTGGATCCAGCGCCTTCTACAGTCTCTATTTGCGCACGCACGAAGGAACCAAACCCAAACCCTATTTTTCTTTTTCTTTCTCACTCTCTTTCTTCGGTTATCTTTCTTCCTTGTTTGGCGTCACCGATAGATTCCGCATTGCACAATGAGGAAAGGGACTAAGAGGAAGGCGAAGCAGCAGCAAGAAGCCAAACAAGACGCAGCCGAAGAAAACAATACCAAACCACAGCCTCGAGCTAAACGAGCCAAGACCTCCAAGCCTCAATCCGAGCCTGAGTACTTCGAAGATAAGCGCAACTTGGTTAGTCAACAACTTCATCTTCATCACCCTTTCAATACTTTCATTTCGATTCCGACCGTTTCTTTAACTCAACATTCTCAAGAATGGAATGAAACGAACCGTTTTATTTGTTCGGAATAAACGATTTATCGCTGCTTTGTTTTTCTTGTGTTTTCGTTTCAGTTTTAGTCAGCTATGCTAACTGTTTAGCTTGTAAGTGGCTATGCTAGTTGTGTAGCTTTTTTTTTTTTGCGTTGTATTTGTTGTGTTGGTTTTACTGATGGAAAACGGTTTTTGTTAATTTGGATTGTGTAGGAAGATTTGTGGAAGGAAACATTCCCAGTTGGAACTGAGGTTTGTTTGTTTGTTTGTTTGTTCAATTAATTTGTAGATTTTTCTTCGTTTATGACCGTGCCGTGCTTCTTGTTGTGACTGTTTCGCGTTGTAATGGCAGTGGGACCAATTGGATTCCGTGTATCAATTCAAGTGGGATTTCTCAAATCTAGAAGTATGGTTGGATTGGGCTGATTACGTTTTTCGTTAGTGATATCTTTTTGAGTTAAGTTAAACTGATTTATTTGATTAATTACTGATGGTGTTATGATTTTTTGGGTGTGTTTTCAGAAAGCGTTCGAAGAGGATGGCTTGTTGTATGAGAAGAAGGTTTACCTCTTTGGTTGTACTGAGCGTAAGTGGCTTCCGGAATTTATTCCTTTTGTTGATTTAAAGGCGACTGATTTGCTTGGTGTGCTATTTACCCTTAATTATTTGATGATTTTCTGGCTGCAGCTCAACTCGTTATGTTCAAGGGGGAAAGCAAAGTTGTCTGCATACCTGTTGTAGTAGCTGTAAGTTGTTAAAGTGCACTGTCTACTTGTATCTCGGCATGAACACTCTTGATGTTGTTTACCAATATCATTCTTGCTTCTGAGCTTTTTCAGGAAAATAGACTGTTTGATTTTACCATTTTACTACCAGTATGCATAATATGTTCCTTCTTGCTGTGATTTGTGAGTCTTTTCTTCTGGGGTGCGGTTCTTTGGTGACTTCGATTGAAATAACATCTTTCATATTTTAGGTGTTACTTGGAATTGCAGGTTCTTTGAATGTGTTCTGTTGCCCGTTTTATGTGATGAAGCAACCTTGTATTAATTTTGATGATTTGGATGTTTACATTTTGATTTTAATTTTGAAAATATTTCAACGTCCTTCTGCAGGTTGTGTCACCTTTCCCACCATCTGATAAAATTGGGATAAACTCAGTCCAGAGAGAGTCTGAGGAGATAATTCCCATGAAGCAGATGAAAATGGATTGGGTTCCATATATTCCCTTGGAGGATCGGTATTAATCTCAATTAGTTTGTTTTTGGTGGTTTCTTTGGAATCTGTTTATGAAACATTTATTCTTTGTCATCTCTAAACTCCTTCATACGATTTTGTCTTAAACAGAGATAGCCAAGTTGATAAGCTAAAATCCCAAATATTTATCTTGAGCTGCAACCAAAGAAGGTACATCCCATTCTTTTTATCTTGTTTAAAATTTTATATTCTACTGCTAGTTTCAGATATTGTAAATACTATTATTCTGGACAAATATAGATTTTGACTTTTATAGGTATCCAGCTTAATTAATATTGTTATTGTGCTTTGACTTTTATCTAGTTATTTTTATAGTCACCATTCACTTCTCAAGGTAGATTTTTTAAGCTATAAGTCTGTCGTTCCTGCATCTGCATGCTGCAAAATACAATCTATAGTTTTTTCATGTAGTGTGAAGAAGTCTTCAACTTTCTGCATGTTTTTCTTCTTTTACCCTCCTGTTGGTGACTTGCTTAAGTATTCCTTACTGTCTAAATTTTGGAAAATCTCTTCAATTACTTTAGTTTCAGGCCTTCAGTCCACAGTCCTCTCGAAATTTATGAATATTTACTCTGCTTCCTTTACTTGATCTTTGCTGGGTGACATCTGGAACGTTTGTGTCTTACAAAATAAACGAGTTGTGGATCTGTAAAAGCTTAATTGGTGAAAACTGAATATTTGACAGTTTATCTCCTAATGCAACTTGACGAAGTGATCTACTGTTGTGGTTGTCATTTTCATTTAATGATTTTTCCTCATATAGTCTGTTATAGTTGACCTTGATGTAGCTTATATTGATATGAACGAGTCATCTTAACCATGTTATTATCTGCTGTGCAGGTCTGCTTTAAAACACTTGAAGTTGGATAGATTAAAAAAATATGAATACTGCTTGCCTTGTAAGTCTACCGGATTTAGAATATTTAAATTGTTTTTATGAGTATATTATGTATACCAATTCTACTTCTATTTAATAGGAGGAAGATGCTGAAATTTCATTAAATTAGTGAGAATTCTATTTTTCTGCTGATCACATATTGATGCTTCATTTTGTTCAAGGCATAATGATTCTTCAACAGATAGTGTTAATGTTCCTATTAGGATAGTTTTTTATTGACTGGTTTTCTTTCTGCAGATTTCTATCAGCCATTCAAGGAAGATGAACTTGAACAGAGCACTGAAGTTCCAATAATATTTCCTGCTGAGCCAAAGCCGGTAATTACTTATTGAAAACAATTTTTCCTAGTGAATCAGCAGTGTTTGGATTGTTTGGGATATTGGGATATTATTTGTATGATATGCCTTTCTAAATATTTTTTTAGTAAAAGATAGACTGGTTGTTGCTATATTTAATTTTCTGTTTCGCATTTACTTATGTATTGCTTTTATGCAGGTCTTCTGTGAATTTGATTGGGAATTAGATGAACTTGAGGTAAGGAATTTACTTGTTATGTGCTGTTTAGAACTTGTCAGATTAAGCCCCAGCTAGCAGTTGCACTTTTATAATCAATTTCGTAGTTATTTATTCTTTTGCCACTGACAATCCTATAATAGCCGAGTTTCACTGAGCCTGATATTATTATGCTGGAAATTTAAGGGACCATTTGGCATGAGAAAATATTTTGTTTTCATGTTTCTTAATGTTAATTATGAAAATGCTACTGTGGTGTTTTTGGCTTCATGTTTTCAAATATTTGTGTAAGAAATTGTGAAAACAACTCATTGTTTCTCATGCAAATCTTTGAAAGTAGGGAATAGTAATCATTTCACATACAAATATTTGAAAACAAGAAATAGGTGAAAGTAAGGTGGCAGCAGTTTTATTGTTAAAAGTGATAACAAAAATGGAAGTAGATAATTTTTTTTTTCAGATTTAAATTACTCCTATTGTTTTGTTTTGCTTGTCATTTAACAGTTTCTAGTTAAACTCTAGACTTTTGGATGTTGCTAAGTTATTGAATTCTACAATCTTGACTCTGGATTGGAGTATGTGTATGGGGACTGTGAGACAGATAAGGATATAAAAAGTATTTCTTTGCCATTATTTTTGTATGCGTTTCAATGTTTCTTCATTGTGTTTCCCTCCTAATATAGGAGAGGGTAAAAGTAAAGGGCAACTGGAAAACCAAAGGACAATGGAAAAATGCCTCTTAACACTTATTTGTTCTATATTTTACAGGAGTTTACTGATAAACTTGTGGAGGACGAGGAGTTATCAGAAGATCAAAAGGATGCATTCAAGGTACCAAATAATAGAAGGCATTTAGTTAATTCATAATTTCTTGATTTTTTAAGTAATAAGTTAGGTTAATATATTTTCCTTTTTTTAGGAGTTTGTCAAGGAAAAGGTTCGTGAAGCAAAGAGAGCTAATAGAGAGGTAATGTTGGTTCTGGACATAATGTTTTTTACTTTATGCTTTCTGCTTTTTTACCTATTTTATATTTTACCTTTTTAGGCAAGGGAGGCTCGGAAAAAAGCCATTGAAGAAATGAGCGAGGAAACTAAATCTGCATTTGAGACTATGAGATTTTACAAGTTTTACCCTGTTCAATCTCCAGATGCACCAGATGTATCAAATGTTAAGGTGGGTCTTTAGGCATTCTATTATGGTTATTTTTTCTCTTTTTCTTAAAAGCATATATTCATCGAAAATAGATTTCTGATGGTTAGGGGCATAAAATATCTTCCTTTTAATAAAAAAAATATACAAACAGTAAAAAATAACATTGATGAATTAAGGGTACTCAATCTTCAACTTATCATTTAGGGAAACCCCTTTAAAAAACCGTGTGCTTTACACCAACGTAGAAGCACATTTCCTAATCTTAATTCATAGCATCTGCTCTACTTTTACATTATTTCTATTTTTGCTGCAAATGTCTTATTTGATTTTATGGTATTAGCTTGTTCTCTGAAAACGGGTAATTCCTATAGTGGAATATTTAAGACTTCTAATACATTGAGGGGGAGGGGTGCCTGCACACATGTTTGTATCAGTTACGGAAACCCCTTTAAAAGTCTGCTTTACGCCAAACGAGTGGCCAATTGCCAAATTCTTTTTTAAAGTAGCAGCTCTACTGTTACATTCTTTTCTATTTGGTAGAAAATTAATAGATCCAGCCCAGATTATTTTAATTGGTTTGATAATGAGTTTAGTGGAACCCTATTCAACCTTACTCTACCCATGAACACCCCTATATATAGAGGAACACTTAAGACTAATAATAATGCGTACATTGGTGGTGAAAGGTGGGCATTTTTGGGGTGCCTACATAATTGTGTGTATATTAGTTTGGGAATACGCCTAATGTTTTTTTTTAAGTAGGGCCTCTCTAGGTTGACGATAGTGCTTGTAGTGGCTACTATTGCGGTTCTGAGTGGCACTGTAGGACAATGGCAATTTTCACTGTTTCGTGTTTTAAATTCACAGCTGCTATTGCTCCAGCGTGACTACTATTACTTCTTTTAATGATGCAAACGTCTTATTAGTATTAAGCTTATTCTCTGAAAACTGGTAATTCCTATGGTGCAACATTGAGGGGGAGTGGTGGGCATTTTAGGGGTGCCTATATACAGGCGTGTATCCACTAGAAAGCACTGATGGAAATAGATATTCAAATTCTCATTTTCAACTTTGATGGATTGTTAAACTGAAGGAGTTGATGAGGAGACTGGCTATACTGTTTTGAAAAATCAGCTAGCTATTCCATATTAGAGTTATTAAATCATTGAACTATCAGGTGCTTTGCTTCTGTGGATCGTTAGTTCCTCTTTGCCTTTTTCTCCCCTCTTCTCATCAGCTTGGTTTCACATTGAATTTGATACTTACAATTTATTGGAGGGTAAATAAATTGAAAATGACAACTTATTTATTGCTGTAACCATTTTCTTCACTGAATAAATATCCCTATTAATCTGATATGGTTCACCGGAAAATCTGTCTATTCCCTAGTGAAGAACAAAACTACGTCTGGATATATTCATCATGGTCAATAAGAGAAGACGATTCTGGGCAGGATAGGAGCTGACAATGAATATATTGCACGTTGTTGAATTTCTTGATTAAATTTGTTCTCCTTGTACTATTTTTTTACGGAATATCATTATCTCTGTTTGCAGTCTCCATTCATTAACAGGTATTATGGAAAGGCTCATGAGGTTCTGTGATTGGCAGCAAAACAATAGTGGCAATTTTCGTGGCTTATTTAGCCTGACACAACAGATGTTTTGTTTATTATGAATGAACATCGAAATTCCTTTGCCAGTGTAGTTGTCTAAAGCGACATACAATGTAAAACTGTAGATCAGAGATCCTAGAGAAAACTAGGTGTTGGGAGGAATATAGACATGTTTCTCGCTTCAATGTTGAAGAGAATTCCTGAGCTTCTGGTGCTGCCATTTGCGTGGCTCTCGGATAATTCTTTTTCCCTTCAAAATTAGATGTACGACAGTTTTTATTCTAAGGTAAATGAAGAAATTAATTCATTATTGTTTGGTCTAATTTTGCTGTTTGTGATTATTGATATTTAGATTGTTTAGTTCCTATTGCAATTTCTAACCATGATTGATTCTGCTTAAGTTGCGAATGATGTTATAATATTATTAAAATGTAGTTGACTTCATCTTGTAAATGGCTAGTATTAACTACCACAATACATGTAAACAACAATCATGGTTGTTTACTTTATCTAGTTGTAAACGTTGGGGGAACAGATGGAATCACTGTTACTAAAAGCTTTAAAGACATATATCCTATAATAGATATTTTATATTTTTGGAGGGAGAAAAATAAATAGCTAAACATAATTACAATGGAATGAAAGCTGAGAAATTAAGGAGTTATAACCAACTACCATTTGGTCCAGCAAAAATTTAACTCCACAATTTATTTTGATTAAACCATTATAATGATTTTTAATGTTTTTTTCTCTTTGAGCTTTGCGTCATTTTATATTACGTATTTATTTTTTATTCTTGTATTATTTCTTAAATTTAGTCTATTGTACTCTTTTTAGAATTAAGTTCTCACACTTCGTTAACTTAATAAATACATACATTACACACTTTTAATAATTTGTTTTTTATTTAATGAAATAAAATTTAATTAAAAATCTTTATTATATTTTCTTTTTTCTTTTTTGAGTAATATTGTATTTCTCTTAAGATACGTGATTTCTATATTATTTAATAATGTCCATATTTGTATAATATATTTTACTCTTTAAATTTAAAAAACTCCTTTATAATAGTCCCATTTATTTTTTATTAATGTCTGGATAGTGAGATCTTGCATATTTAAAAATTTATTGCTTATTAAATTCTATAAAATAAATAAATTATGTTAACCAAAAATAGTCAGTTAAATTTGGTTTAATTTATTTTTAATTTGATCATAAATCTTAATCTAATGTTTTAGTGGAACTAATGACGTTTCAATTAGGTTGATGAAGTTGAGGTTGAATTGATAATGTGGTAGTTGAGGTTAAGGTGAAAAATTGGCTACCAAGTTAGAGTTGACAACATCTCAATTCACTATCTCCAATTCAGGTTGAGTCACCAATGTCTTGGTTGAGACTAAGTTTATGAGTTTCTAATAATTTCTTTTAGACTGAATGGGTGATGACCCAACCATATATAAGTCCATTATATTTTACTCCAAGTTAAGTCGATGATTTGATCAAAGATGAACTACTGATACCTTAAAAAAATATCTCCAATAAATTTTGGTCAAAAAATATCAAATAAAACAATTTCCAAATAAATATGTTCCTATGCATATTTTAGTAAATTTTTTATTAACATATGTTGTTAATACACACAATTTTTAATAACATCTATATGTGATGAGATAAAATCTATATGTGATATGAGATAAAATTTAATAATAATTACGAATCTTTAAGTTACTAATTAAATATAATATAGCACTAATAATAATAATTATTATTATTATTTAAATTTCTAAATTTAAAATTTGAAATTTGAAAAAAAAATTGTTAGAAAAAGTGAAGTTTATGTTGAAACCAACTAAGAGTAAGAGATAGTGATGTTTTGTTTGTAAGACAATAAATTCGATCAACAACATATTATTCTAGAAAATTAACTTGATCACTTATGTTAGACCGATTGAAGAAAAATAATAAGAAGGAAACCTTCTAATACTTATATTTATATTTAAGTAACCTGACATACATTAAGATAGATTGATTTTGGTAATATGAATTTTAATAACAATATTACCTCTCCCTTGACCTTTTTAGATAACAACTTAATGGAGCAATACACATGTAATCTTTAATACTAAGCCATTTTGATTATGGGAGATGATCCTACTACAAATGCCAACAATTCTGTCAGCAAGAATGTTAAATATCACTTTAAATATGAAATTAACAATAACTATAGGTCTAAAGTCCTTCGTATAATCACAAAATAGGAGTTCATGGCAGGTAAAATGTAGCTTTGAATAAAAAAATGACTTAACCGAAGCACAAATATCATCACCAATAATAACTCAACAGCCATGAAAGAAAGAGCACCCGACACCATCAGGATCAAGAGCACTGTACATGTTAAGACTAAAGATTTCTTTCTTGATTTTAGCATCATCAAGCACTTTAATCAATACTTGATTTTTCTCTTGATTAACAGATAGAGGGATACATTTAGAAATAAGAACAAAATCTGATCATGAGAAGCAAGATTAGCACCATTCGTAAACAAATCCTTATAAAAAACCAAGAATATATTCTTCAATAAACTTATCTTCAACTCCATTTTCACCAAGAACTAATTTGTATGCCTTTTGTGTACAATAGAATGAAAACAAACAGTATTTCTATCTCCATCATTCAATCAATTGAACCAATTTATCCTTAATAACTAACTTATTAATTAAATACTAATTTATAAGTATTATTAATAATAAAAATTACTTTAAATAAATATATATATATATATATATATTTTAAATAATAACTCAACAATTAATTATTTTTATATTTAAAATTTATTTTTATTTAATATTTTCTTGTAGTATAATTATTCTCATGGTTTTAATGATTTTTTTTAGTTTTAATTTCTCTCGTTTTTGTGTCACCTTTATTATTTTATTTCATAAAACATTTCTAATCGTAATTAAGAAAATTTTGATATAAACTTTAAACCAAAATATTATTGTTTTTCAATTAGTGTTATTGTAATTTATTTTACAAATTCGAAAACATTTTCAACCACTCTAAAAAAAATCAATAAAAAGTCAGAATTGATGATAACTATATATAAATATAATAATATGAGAATTGTCGTACCTTTTCAATATCATCCACCAAGTTATTTTTTTAGTTATATTGTGTTTTAATTTATCATTACAATCATATTTAAATCCACATCACAGAAAAAAAAAACTTTAAAAAGTTAAAATAAGTAAAATTTTAGAACATAAATAAAATTAAAAAAATATTATTTTAAAATGAGATGAGTAGTGAGAAAGAATAAACCGTAATCAACAAGATCTTCGGTTAATATATAATTTCGTAGTAACTACTAGAAAGAATAAACCATAGAATGAAGACATTTCTTATTGTCTAAAGAGGATTTAGACGCTTGAATAATAAACACTAATGAACAATTCTTATTTTGATTGCAATTCTTCACTTTCTGAATTGGCTGTTACATGGTCCCCTTAATGGTATGTGTAATGGGCATGTTCATAATGTGAGTTAAATGATGATACATAGCTGTGAAACATTTGAACTAGTTTGAGATTCATTGATGGAAATGTGACCCTTGTTCATCAGTACTTTGTAAAGTTGCATTACTTTTGAATTGATAAAGGGTCCAAAGTAAAAGAGTAAGTCACCTCTTCAACTGCATGAAGAAGGTGAAGTTCATTATCTTTTTGCATCACATTCTTCAACCGTACGAGATACGATCTTAGAGCGATATTCTCTTCAACACTATGGAAGACTCAATGCACAAGAAGATACATACTAACACCAAACTACAGTACACTGCGTTACATATATTCGTTATATATATATATATATATATATATATATATATATATATATATATATATATATATATATATATATATATACTCTCCAAGAAAGCGTGTGAAATGTAGCATTAGACGATGAACATGTCATATCATATGATATATGGTAATAAGAATATTATTCATATTATATATAATATAATATATGTAATGGAGAAGGGACAGGAACTTGTTGATATGGTTGTCACATCTACCATTCAACCCTATAACGTAGGTTGGGTGGCATCAGTCTATTACCACTTGCATCTTGGTCACCACTGACCGCACTTTGAGCAATGATACTGTTCATGGAGCTCTCTCTATAACCGTTGATCCCTCCAATATCTGTGAAGGTCTTTGGAGCTGTTACTTGAGACCCCACAGAATAGAAGCCACCACTGAAAGTGTTGAAGTCTGCTTTGGTTGTAACAGAATGAGGCAACTTGTTGAGTTCAGACACCCCATCATTGGTTTGATGAGTTTGATCAGTTGGAGAGTGTTCTTCTTGTTTGGCCATGGAACTCTTTTCTCCCTCAGTTTCCCTGTAGTTGTGGAGGTAGAGCTTCAAGGGTCCAACATAGTTCTCAAATCCTAGGGTTGTCATGGCCCAAAGAAGATCATCACCATTGATGGTCTTCCTCTTTTCTCTCTGGCACTTGTCTGAGGCCTCACCAGTGATGAAGCTAATGAACTCAGACACACACTCTTGAACTGTTTCTTTGGCTTCCTTAGAGATTTTGGCATTGGCTGGGAGTGCCCTTTTCATGATGCGGCTAACATTGGCTATGGGGAGGAACCTGTCTTGTTCTTTTGAGGAGCTGTCTGAGATGTTACCAGATGTTGGACTTCCCACAGGACTGATTATTGTTTGGTTTCTCTTCCCTGTCATGTTGAAGAGCTAGAGACTGGAATAGAGTCACTTAATAAGCTAAACAATTTAGATTCTCACCTTCACACTTTTTTCTCCCTTCTCTCCCTATGTGTGCACAACTTATGCTTAGCTTAGGTGCTGCATGCGGCCTTTAATAAGGGAACAAAAGTTGGGGGATATAAAATGGAAAAGTGGAAAGGTGCTGCTTTCATGTGGAATATTGGAAGAAAGTAAAGGGTGATTGATGAAGAAGATCACAAAGGGTGGTCTTTATATCAATTAGAATGACCCCTTGGTCTCATATAAAATAAATGAATACTTGTTCAATCACCATGAACAACTTTCAAATTTAAATCAAGCATCTGAATACAAAGGGTGATTAATTAGACCAGTTTTTGGAAATAAAATATCAAATAGATAGGGTCGGCAATGTTGATTAAATAAACATATATCATTCTGGAATTGTTTAATTGGTCATGTGAGAGGTAAATATTATATAGATTAAAAGAGTTTTGAGGGGCAGCAGAGAAGAGAAGGGACAGGAAGGTTCAAAGTGTAACATGGAACTTATTCATGAGTATAGTGCAGTGGATTATGTTCAAAGTTGTGACATTGGTTATTTCGTATATATCCCATGTTTGTTGAGGTACTTGGGAAAAAGAGAAAGTGCTTTCCAGATAGACGAAGTAATTGGAAGGTAAATGATGAGAGAATGATTATGGAAAATTGTTTGGCAGAAGACAGTGCACTTGGCTAATTGATGTTGGGTTTTAATAAGTTTGGAATTCTTAATCAGACCCCATAACGTGAATTATTCGTACAAGTGCATATGTTATTTTTGTACGGCTTTTGAAAAAGGGGCTGAAAAAGATGAAGCAATGGGATATATGCTTTCACTTTGCCATGCTTTTGTGTTGCTTTGTCTCACTGAGATTCTTCCATCACATACTACATATTGCAACACAGTATCATCTCAAGGCATCTCAGCCCTCAGTCCCCAATTTTCTCCTTTTCCACCTCACTATTTCTTCAAACAATGCAAATGTGCAAATATAAAATATGCATACACAAAAAGAGACCCTTTTGCTTTTCTATTTCCCCTTCACGAATATGTCTTAAACTGGCTTCGTTCTTTCATCAGTTCCAACCTGTCAAGTCTCACCTCCATCATTCTCAGGAAACAAAAATATCACAACCTCACACATTAAAGCTATCAAACCACCTTCTGACACATGGAAGCTACATCCACCAACCATGCTCTCAAAATATATATATTGGACCGGCTCTTACGTATTCTTTTTTATATTCATTTCTTGTTTAAAAGAGGTAGCTGCAACCTGCACATACATAATTCAATTATTGCATGGATTTTTCTTTTCTGAATAAAACTTTAGATCAACTGGGTCTTGGATAGATATTCTCATCATGTCAGGTTTCAATACTCTATGAATGTCTACAGAAATATTTATAGATCACTGTGAATAAAGTTTTCACATCAATAGTGAAATTCAAACTCATGTAAATATATAATCTTTATTCTCTTTCCCTGTTGGACTAACTCTGTGTTGTACATCATCGTATGTCGACTAGAGATAATAACATTTCATTTCATAGTATATAAATGAATGCAAATCTTATTTATAAGTCGATTTTATAAGGTTGAGTTAACCTTAATATCTATTTCTTATCAGAAACATTTGAAGATTTTAGTCTATTTAGAGTCTATTTATGATGTCACTCTGTCATATATATATATATATAATCCACAATCCACTTCTTAATACTCTGGCAATGGCTGGATGAGCATGAAAAATGATTATATGCACTATTATATATTCTATCACAATAATGCGTATTTTAATTTGACAAAGTTGAAAGTTTTTTAAGTCAGACATTGGATTATATTAACAACGTACGATGATACGTGATCAAACGCATAAAATATGGTACATACATAAAAAGAGAAAATTTGTCAATATCCGAATTATTAAATCCCTCTGATAAGAATACACAACTTAAAAACAATATGAAATGAACCTATCTTAAATGTGGTCTATCTGCAACTGAAGTAGATTAAGAGAAACTTTTCATGCACCCTTCTTGTAAATTCCTGTTTAGTTACAACAATTGTATGCCAGTGTACGTTTTCATGGGGCAATTTTCTGCAACAGTTCATTTTCAGATTCTATTCTAGCTGTTCACCAATCATCAATTTCTGGTTTCTTATTCTTTGGTTTTCAAATATCTGATGTTGGTTTCCTTGGGTAAACTTGTATGCTAGCTGTACTTCTGTTTCGATCCTTTTCTCCCACTAAGAACAAGTAAAGTTGGCTGTATAGTGCTCTGCATCATCCACCCAATAGCCACTTATGCAATAGGAATACTCTTGCATGCAGGTAAGTTAAAATGATAGCTCCAAAACCTTTGGCTATTTTTAGATACAAAATTTTGTTTATGGCATTGTTGGTGAGAAAGTAATAGTAGTTGTAGTGAGTTTGGTCAATTGTGCACATTACAATCTTAATAAAGATTGAAAATATTTGTTTGGTTTTGGTGATGGTTACATACGTGAAGTGAGATTACATCATGATTGATATTATATGTGGGAATAGTCTTGGCTTGTGCTTATGCTGATAGCTTGAGGATTATTGACAACTAAATAAAACAATTTGAAGATATTGGTCCAATGGTATATTTTAGTTATATATATTGTAGTATTTGCCGGCTTTGAGAGAGTGGTAGAAAGTCAGATAAGAAATGTGAAGAAGGAGAAAGCAGAAGAAAAGTGTATACGTAATATCGATGAGCACTCAGAGCAGGCCATATATAATACTCATAAGATTCTCTTCCTATGTGTTGTGTGTGTGTTGCAATAATAATAAGGAAACTAAAAGATTAAAATATATTAAATTGGATATTATATACATAGTGACAAATAGTTAATTCATTGACACCGATAAAACTAATTAAATTGATTAGTCTTAATTAGTAATGCAACAAATAAAATAAATTTGACAAATACCCTATAAATTAAATTATTTGAGTGGTTTTTGTACTTAATGATGTTAATAATACAATAATAATTTTAACAGAAGGAAAAGTTATTTTTTGATGACTCAACAATACAAAGAATGAGTGAATATGTAACTGTTAATTTCAAAATAAACTGATAATTAAGCATAAAAATAAATTAAGAATTTAAAAGAAAAAATAGAAATTATATTTAAGATCTCACATAGAGTATATGGGAGTGATTACATATTTTTTATATTAAGATAAAAATATACCTTTATTTTGTATATAAATTGTAATATTTTTATAAAAGAGTAAAATATATTAAATATAAAATTGGTTTGACCTCAAGTTTGTTATAACAACATTAAGATCAATCACCACATTTGAGATATTAACGTTGTTCATGAGAATCAAAATAAGATTTCAAAGAAGAATCCTCATTTCCTTAACTGTAGATTGAGGACTTGTTCCGGTACACTCAATAGTTTTACATAGTTTAGGAGTCGATGTTAAAAGTAATTTAATTACATATTTTAATCATTTGAGGTGTTTTCTATAGACAATATCCCAAGCTCCAAACTTTAAAACGGACAATCTCCGAATTAAGTGATTAACTATAATAATTTAATGTAAAAATTGACAAATTTATACATACTTGGTTCGTGATTTGATGATAATATAAAATTATGTAAAAAATATTTTTTATAAGTTATTTATATTTATTTTATTTTTCTTAATAATTTCAATGTAGCTATTTTTTTTTTGGTTTACCATGCCCATTGTATTACTAAGAGTTTCATTAAAAAAATATAATCATAATGGTAAATAAAATTTTATTAGGTTATTTATGATATTATCTCCTATAACTGAATAAATATACATTATTAAGAGATTAGAAGATAACACAATTTAGAAAGTATGTTTATCATTCAGATCATGCATATTATACTGACATATTAAAAATTTAATCATATACATTTGAAAAATAATTGAAAACAATTGGTGTATATAAATTGTACCAATGTAGTTGAATATATTTTGTTTTTCTAATTAAAGGGTGATGCTAAAGTGAAAAATTGCACCTATGGGGTGGTGGTAGGTAGCACCTTCTAGCCTTTCTACATTGCTTTAGTCCTAACTCACAATGTAGTAAGTGTTTTTTAACATATTTCTCTACAAGCATTTTCATTAATTTTGTTATTAAATTATATAAAAAAATAAAAATGATTATTTAGAAGATAAAATTCATCATTTAAAGAAATTATATGACTATATTTCTACATATTAGCTTATATATAGTTTATATGTAAATGAATTTTATTTTTTTAATTTTATTCTCTAAAATTATTTATAGAGAAAATTGTTGAAATATATTTTAACCTAGTTACTGTACGTGAGATTAAAATAGACCATATTATTGGAATTTGCATGCCATTAAATTTAAATAAACAAAAAAATGTTACGCGAATTTTCTCTCATGGCATCTTCAACGCAATAGATGCTTCACAACTGTGCTTATTCGATTTCATCAATTGGACTGCTGTGTTCTGCAAAAGTGCTTATAGCTAATTATCTTACTTTAGTTTCCAATTTGTTTTTTAAATATATAATTATATTAAATATTTTAAAAAAATTATCATATAAATCAGATAAAATTATCTCAATTAAAAAATGCACAAAGAAACTCACATAATTAAAATATATTTTTTAATTGTTTTATATTAAGAATAAAACTTTCTCGTTTAGTAAAAAAACATTTTGTATAAGTACTTATAGTAAATTTGTCAATTTTAAAATATTTATTTGTAAAATATAGATTTATTTAAATTTAACTATATTTTAAAATACTGCATTGTGCTTGAAAAAATATTTCTGTAGATATCTGTAGCTGAACTTTGTGCAAATTTTACAGAATAGTAAAGATCACAACTTTGTGAATCAACATTCAATATCATAAGAAAAATATGATATGGCAAGGCTTAAAAAATAAAATAAGAATTAAATAATATAAAAAATATTAAAAGTTATAATGTGATTATATATGGTAAATTTTCAATATATTATTATCATTTACTTTAAGATCGTATAAAACCAGTTAAAGAGCAAACTTTCAAGATCAAGGAAAACTCAATACTTATCCAAACAGATTCTCTTTGAAGCAACAAGCAGAATAAAACTTAGATAAAAACTATTAACATGACAACTCACAACCCACTCAACCATTTTCACAAACACTTGGTAGTCATATTTCAAAAATTAGCAAATTATTTATATCCATAAGCCATCAATTATAATAATAATAATAAGTAATGAATATAATATAATTTGTTCATATTTTAAAATTTATAACTCAGACAAATACTTTTATAAATTTATTTATTTAAAAGTATCATTTTTAATTTTATGTCAATAAAACTATATCATATTTTTTATATTAATATTGTTTATTATATGTGTAAATTAAAAAATAAAGAAAAAAAATAGCCTAATGTTTAGACTTCATCAATTATAATATTAGTGTATATTTTAACATTTGCACTATTGCTTTAACAATAATTTTTTTTTTTAAATTTTAATTTAGAAAAATAATAATCTATTAGTGTTTGCAAATATATTGAGTACATTTAATAAAAGATTCTTCTTCACTTACCTTTAGATTAAAATTTTGCTGAATGAACTTTTTATCTACTAAGCAATTTTTTTATAATAAAACTCACTCTTCCTCTTAACCTCTAATTTATTTGTTGGTTGGGAGATATGTGAAACATATTTTTCATAATAAAATTCACTTTCTTTCTATCTCAAATTTGTTATGCAGTTGGTGGATTCACTAAACGAATTATGTAAAAAAATTATTATTTTTATAGAGTTCTAAACTATCCTGAGGAGAGATTATCAGACTAGTTGATTTTTTTTAGTTAGTTTTTGCATATATTATAAACTATTATGATTTTAAAATATTTTATTTTCTGTAGTAAACTTTTATTACCTATCAACACATTCCATTTAGTTCACTATTTTGTTATTTTATATTATGTAGTTATCATTGACTTGTTGCAATAGATTGAGAATAAATAAGAGAAATGACATCAAATCCTAGGGAGGGATTCCATGAGTTTGTGAAATGGATTGATGATATAAATTTACATCTTTTGACTATATATAATGGTTGATGAGGCAAGGACGAGAAACCAAGTGATAATAGCTAGACAACCTAATACACAAAAGTTGTTGAAACCTTAAGATAGTAACAAAATAAATAAATAATGTAAAGAATAGGTAAAGAGTGTTATGGTTGTGAAATGCATGATTGTTTACATGGCCTAAGTGGAATTACATAGAATGATATTACAAAATGGATTGAAGCAGAAAACAAAGTTTGGAATGAGTTAATAGAGATATTGCAACTATTTCTAACACTTTTTTGACAATGCAACATGAATATGATATTTATGTATTAGTGATATTTTGTATGAGGCAAAATCATTAATAATTCGTAGATTCATCCAATTTTTCAGTATGATTAATTAGAAGAATTACCGTGTCAATTGTGTCATTAGACATATGGTTGAAAGGACAAATTATATACATAAAATCATTAACTATAAAATTTTAGGGATGAACTTAGAATGATTAACTTTAAGAAAGTCATGTGGAGAATGCATTTGTGGGGGCATTCTTGAAACTATGTCTTCTCCGTTACGGATGGACTCATAAAATCCAAAAACTTCTCAATTCCATTCCATTCCATTTGGTGGTACCTTTTCCTCCTGAAGCATTAAAATAAAATCTCTTGTGATAAATGCTCAATTTGAAAAATTAGTAATAAGACTAGACAAAGTTGTTGATGTATTATGTGTGGAAAATATGTTTATTGAGAATTTGTTGAAGTTGATGAATTAAGTTGATTAATATTTTACTTTTTAATGATTTGTATTATGTTGGAAAATTTAACTTTAACTTATTTTTATGAATGCTTATATCGATTTATTATAATGATAATGAGTATTTTCTTTCATATAATTTTATTTAAGTTGTACTATTTTTGAACGAGTTGATGATGTATTTTAATTATCGTTGTTTAAGTAAGAACGTTCATAAAGTGTGTATTTTTTTAAAAATATTTTATATTTAATTTATGGTAAACATGACTCATATTTTTCATATGATAAGTTATGTCTTCCTTATCTAGAAGTTATAGAGAAATGAGAATGATAAAAAATGAGCTACCTTGGACAAATTGATGGAGGTCCTCCTTCTCATATAGCGTCATTAAAATATATTTTAGACTATACTTGTGTTTGAGTAAACACAATTAGATCTCTGAATATGTAGGATATTTTGCATTTAGACAAATTATGATATTTTATTCAAACTTAAAAGTGGTTCATTTTGATCATTTGTATAATGAAATTTACAAAAATATTAGTCAAATAAAATTGGTTTTAATGTAGTCAACCTTAAATAATATAATTAATTTTTGTTATTTCAAACACTTTTGAGGAGTTTAAGTATGAACAAGATATGACTATTAGACCAAAAGTACAAAGTTGTAATGTTGTATAAGTAAAAATAAATAAATAATTTTTTCATAACAAATACAATAATTTAAACAAATATATTATATAAATTTTATCTAATATTATGTCCCATAACATATATAAATTTATAGTGAATATATGTATAAAAAAAAAGGAGAGGATATAACAGTTGTGAATGGACGACGTATGCTATCTCGGATGCATAGCCGTGAATTGTTATTGGCAAGCCAAAATCATGGGATCGGACACGTCAGCATAAAGCGTCCAAATATCTTCCACGCAAGCAGAAGTCCTTTGTGGCTGAACGCACCTCGCGAAAATTCCCACCAATCACAATGCCACAAAACCTTCACGTCTCATCTTTCTTGCCACGTGTCCTCCTTATTACCACCCCTTCTCTTCCTTTTTGTTTTTATGTAAACTTCACTTCAACTTTTGCTCTGTCTTCGTTCCTTTCTCTTCCTAGTTTCTTCACTCTCCTACTCCCACCTTCCAATCCCATTCCGATGAAATCTAGGGTTCCGCTTTGATCCATCATTCTCTCTCGCCCTCTCTCACTCTTCAATCAATGGCTTCCTCTGCTTCTCTACTCTCACTCCAACTCAAATTTCTTGCTCCGCAAATCGCCACCAAACGACGCCGTTCTCTCTCCAGATTTCACCCTCGCTCTCATGTTCCTCGGACCTCTAGGCGCAATGCTGCTATCCGCACCGTCAAGGAAGAAGGTGCCGTCATTGACAGAGTGAATGACGTCAAGTGGAGTGGGAACGGAGTTGCTGCGAGCGGACGCGGTGACAACGGCGGCGTTAACGGTTACGTAAACGGCGTATCCGGCGTTAGGGAGAGTGAGAACGCGAATGGAAGCTTGGTGAAGTACGTGAATGGCAATGGCAATGGTGTGGCGACGGAAGTGGTGGTGGAAGATTTTATGGAATCGTCGAAACGGAGAGAGGATGGACGGAAGAGGAGGTTGGAGGAGATTGGTAAAGAGGACGCGTGGTTCAAAAAACAAAGTGCGGAAGCACCGGTTGAGGTATGGTTGTCTTGTACAGCGTTGATTATTTAGGTGTTTCATCTTTTGGTTCGTGTGTATGAAATTACATTTGCTAGGAGAAGTTAACCTTTCACATAAATCTTTATTTATATCTCGAAGCGATTAAGTCTTTGGCTCTCTGCAGGAAGAGGGGAATAAAAAAGGTTGGATGAGTGAGATGAACTTGTGATTTTGTTTTGCAGGTGGCGGTTGCTCCTGGAGGTCGATGGAGCAGGTTCAAGACTTATTCGATGATCCAGAGGACGTTGGAGATCTGGGGATTTGTTATAACATTTATTTTCAAGTC
>Ga0123342_1002460_pt1 | contig 30757 bp, 13 predicted proteins | sample Turbeawhitnodule_FD_89960 | JGI IMG/M metagenome (GOLD analysis project Ga0123342, IMG submission 89960) | Root nodule microbial communities of legume samples collected from Mexico - Turtle bean Mexico white nodule | ecosystem: Host-associated > Plants > Roots > Nodule | place: Mexico: Nepantla... | reverse complement strand
TTGAAGGATATGCTTCCAGAGGGAAATACTCTACCTAATCGTAATTACGAGGCCAAAAAGATTCTTTGTCCAATGGGTATGGAGTACAAAAAGATACATGCATGTCCTAATGATTGCATATTATACCGGAAAGATTTTGAATTGTTGAAAAGTTGTCCGAGGTGTGGGTTATCACATTATAAGTTGAAACAAAAAGATGATGATTCTATTGATGAGATGGAAAAGCATGGACCCCCAATGAATGTTATGTGGTATCTTCCCATCATTCCAAGGATGAAGCGGTCATTCACCAAAACCGCATTTGTAAATGTGATTTACCTATTTACAAATGCGGTTATTACCAAGATCGCATTCGTAAATCTTAAACTCCTAAACCCTCATCCCTCATTCAGAATAATATACAAATGCGGTTATTTAAAATAACCGCATTTGTAAATCAAATTTATAAATGCGGATCTATGACCGCATTTGTATATCTCCGATTTACGAATGCGTGTTGATCAAATGCGGTTCTATAACTTCATTTGTAAATGTAAAATAACCGCATTTATTTTACATTTCTGCGTAGTGAGTATAATTACTAATTCAGTATTCGAAATATAATATTTAACTTTGGGTTCGGACAGAAAAGTTTATGATTTTTATGAAATTTATATGCATTGAATTTAAATTATTTTTATCTTAAATTTAATTTTTAAAATAAGATAATTAAATTTTTATTTTTTATATAACATTTTAATTACCACTAAATATTTACATTATTTTCGAACAACACTAGTGACGTTGATTGAATATTGATAAAAAAAATCATCATAGATTTTTACCAAAAATGTGACTTGAGAAATAGCATCATCCATATTTTTTGAGAAAAACTAAAAAAATAGTCTAATATCACATTGAGGGATAAATATTGACAACAAGAAAATCATTAAATAAAAAATAATTTTAGACATAAAAAATAATTAGTTACTATATTGACTAAATTAGAGATCATTTTAGAGACTAAAAAAAATTTTGATTTCTAAATTAGTTTTTATTATTGTTAAATAGTTTCTAAATTGGTATTTAATTACCAAAGTTTTAACTACCAATTATTTAGACATGAGTTGTTTCGAAGCTGGAAAACCCTGAAAAATCTGGTTTTGGGAGTGTTCTTTCACAAATTTTATAAATTATTTTACATTATTAGTTTTGGGAAGAACAAACTTAATATTACTTGCTATCCTCGTTACCATAAACATCACGCTAAGTCTGTTTGACCTTTTTCAAGTCCTATAATGAGCTTTCTCTTTAATATTGCTAGCATCAATAATAGCAACATGTTTCCAATTAGGAAAATTCAATCCATTAAAGACTGGAACAGACTTAGCATACGAATGTAAAGACACATGAACAAATACTTCAATTAACACATGTTTAACATTAATACTTTAAGTCATAAACTAAACATACAATACAAATTCAGATAACAAACAAACATTCTATGCATACTAATGTTCTCCTTTGGGTGATACATTAATACACAAAACATAATGATACTAATAATATTAACATTATTTGGCAAGACATATGCATTAGCTAGAAACACTTGTTATATTTGAATATACAAATAAAACTAATAACACATACTCGCTACCAACCATCATATCCATTAATTATAAAGACAATTAATTAACCTTTGATGATCCACAAATGCCTTATAATAATGAATTTCAATTTATCCATAAATAAATAATTTAACATCTATTCTATAGGTAATTGAATTAAAATTCATTAGTAATTTGGAATTAAATAACACATAAAGATTTGATCACTTTGGTGATTAACAAATCTATCATACAGATAATTTCAAAAATAATATCATTAATTGAAATAAAATTCACTAGTAATTTGAAATTAAATAAAACATAAAGATTTGATCACTTTGGTGATTAACAAATCTATCATACAAATAATTCCAAAAACAACAATATCATTAGTTGAAATAAAATTCATCAGTAATTTGGAATTCAATAAAACATAAAGATTTGATCACTTTGGTGATTACAAATCTGTCATACAGATAATTCCATAAATAATATCATTAATTGAAATAAAATTTATTAGTAATTTAGAATTAAATAAAACATAAAGATTTGATCACTTGGTGATTACAAATCTATCATACAGCTACTTTCAAAAATAATATCATTAAGTGAAATAAAATTCATCAGTAATTTGGAATTAAATAAAACATAAAGATTTGATCACTTTGGTGGTTACAAATCTATCATACGAATAATTCCAACTTAATGATTTGATCACTTTGGTGATCACTTTTGTAATGCTAAAAAGCCTTTCAACTCTGTATTGGGAAGCGTGTGGATCTCGATGGTTAGAGGGATTTGGTGTCATAGGAACAAAGTTATTTTTAAAGGAGGTGTGGTGGATCAGTCAGAAATCTTTACTTTGGCTCAATTAAAGGCTTGGTCCCGGGTAACTTCTAAAATACCCTCTGCTTGCTTTTCCTTCTCTGATTGCTGTCTTGCACCCTTGTCTTGTTTGAATTCGATATAAATGACCTGTTATAGTTTATGGTGACAACTATATTTATTTTGTTGGATGTTGGTTTTTGTGGGTGGTTGGGTTGGTGGCTAAGACTTGTTGTTCTTTTGCTCCTTGATTTGTTTGTAGTGAGTTTGTACTAGGCTGGTAATGTGTTAGTACGAGGTTTTTAGTGGTAGATTAATATGGGCTCTTTCATTATGCTGGTTTGGGTGACTCGAGAAGTTGGATTATATTGTATAGGTATGTATAAGGGTTGAATCACCCCTTAAGTGATTCCTGTTATTCATTTCTTATTGCTGATAAAAAAAAACCAATAATTTCAGAAATAATATTATTCATAAAAAATATATTTATGTCCTTACTTTTATTTATCATAATCTATTCATCTTGCATTTAAAATAAAACAAGAATTCATGATTTATGATGCAGTGGAAGACTTGAGATTTTTCATTATTTTAATTTGAAATCAATTCATAATGCAACAGAAATAAAAAGATAAATTAAACCTTACAATTTATCTTTTATCATACAGTGGAGTGGAAGACTTGAGATTTCATTATTTTAATTTGAAATTAATTCGTAATGGAGCATAAATAAAGAGATATATTAAACCATCAAAATTATCCTCAAATGATATTATTTTCTTTACAATATTCATAATTTTATAAAGAGGATTTATAAAATTGGGAAAAACATCATTTATGAGGAGAATCATAAATTTGAGCCACCATGCTATGATACTACATGTAAAATCAAAAGCTTACAGTAATAAATAATAATGCACGTCATCATCATATGAAGAATTTTACAAATTATGATTCTCATATTCCATACATTTATTATAATAGAGATAAACACTTATCTTGATCTACAAGAGTCCCTTTATGAGCAGTTTCTTTAATCTCATTTTCTCAATCTATCTCTTGACAATTATGTTCTTGTCACACTCTTTATTGATAGCAAAAACAGTGAGATAACCTCATTTGTATAGACAGAACCCTATTTCTATTTTTTTCCAATCTCCATCAAATTATTTTTTTATTAAATAATATTCAAGTTCAAAGTCCAACATATATTTCATATGAGCTACGTTATAAAATTAATTTACATAATTTTTAACATAAACTACAAATAATAACAAAAACAAGATAAAAGAGAGAAAAATAAAAAAAAAAACAGTAAAAGAGAGAATTGTGGTAATCATGTCTCAAAAGTTTAATATTTGTAAGTTTGTCATTTGCAAAAGGTTAATAAAAAGATTATAATCAAAATCAATATAATTTTTTCAATACATATAGATATATATTAGGTGAAAACTGAACATTTTATACAGGCAACCATAGATGGGTGTCTTTGATTTATTGGTTCTAAGACCCTCACTTTTCAATGAGGACTGGTTTTTCTTTAAGTCCATCACTTCTTCCGCCACCTCCAAAAATTTTAAAATTCTCAAAATTACTCTCACTAAAAAGATAAAAATAAAAACAATGCTTTAAACTATGAATTACGTAATTTAGAAGTAAAAAATTATCACTTATGAGAAGTCAAAAATTACAACTATAGGATTACATAATTTGAAACCTATTTATCAACTATCAATACCGAATTACGTAATTCATAATTTATATAAAAAAATAAACCTATCGGATTACATAATCTGGAAGTAAAAAATTATCACTTTCAGATTACATAATTCAAAACCTATTTAACAATTAATAATATTGGATTAAATAATCTAAAACTTATTTAAGAAAATAGGTTTTGGATTAAGTAATTTGGAAGTGATAATTTTTTACTTCCGAATTACGCAATCTAGTAGGTTTATTTTCTTACTTTCCAGATTATGTAATCTAGAAGTGGTAATTTTTGACTTCTGAATTACATTATCTGCAGTATAAAACATTACTTCCATTTTTATCTTTTTACTGAAGAATAATTTTGGAAATTTAAGGAGGTGGCTGAAGAAGTGATGGAGGTGCAGGAAGAAGCAGACTTCAATGAGTTCCTTTCTTTAGGCCCGTTTTGTAGTGGGCCACTTCTTGAACCAAAATAGTACAAAAGCGCTAGAATGATTAATTGCTAAAATTGAAAATTCAACAATGCACCAATTAAAGCGAATTATTAGAATTTTGGCACGAAAGAAAAAGAAAAACTGTAAAAGTTCCAAATTCATAAGCTTGAAAAGGTGCATACACGTAATTTAAAAACAAGAAGAAAACTGAATTCTGATGGAATGTTATAAAGAGGAAATCAAAAGCAAACTTGTACATGAAACCAATCTCCGTTCTTGAGCCCTGGTAAGGCTTTTTTTCTCCTACAACCTAGTAAGGGAAAAGTAAAAAGAAAGAAAAATAAAGGGAAGTAGAAAGCATTAAAGTACACACTGAATCCAAAATAGAAGCTAAAGATGTTTTAGCAACTTATTACACACATATCTCAAGCACAAGTAAATTGGTTGCGTGTGTGTAGTAGTAGTACCCTTAATATTTAAACTTAGTTAATCCTTCTGCAATTCTTTCTTACTTCTCCTTTGGAGCCAGTGAGGGGAGTAATGTCTCCCATCTTGATCATGGCGGTGACGAAATCAGAGGAAAAGGAGCTTGGGTTGGTGCTGTAGCCACGCACAATGGAGTCAGTGGAGCCACCATTGAAGAGTTGCTGGTCAGAGTGGAGAAGACCCTTCTTCTGAACCAGGTTCTTGAAGTAGTAGTTGTCAAATGAGGTTGGAGTCTGAAGATCAAGGGGAGCCAGATTGTTGTCACCTGACCCTGATGTTCTGGGGCAGCTCGATTGCCTGGTCCTGGCAAATGAGGTATCTATGTTGCTCTCATTGTAGATGCGGGCTCTGAAACTTGTGCACCTTGATTGTCCAATTGTGTGACCACCTAATCAAGATGTGACTCATAATTAGTTAAGACAAGAATTTTTACTATATGATTGAAATGTAATGTAATTAATTAGCCAATTATGTGGTTTATGTTTGTACCCGACAAGGCTACCATGTCCTTGGTGGAAAGTCCTACAGCACTGAACTTTGAGATGAGTTGGTTAAGGTTTGAAGTGGGTGGAGGAATGGCACTGTTAGCAGCAGATTGGCTAGCAGTCCTAGCATCTCTTCTTCCAAGTTTAACATCCCAAGTAGGTCCTCCAAGCTAATGTCACCAAAATCAACAGTATATTAATTCAGATATGTGTAGTTAATGAGTTAGTTTAATTTGATTTATTTGGTTCTTTGACCACTTACGATTCCAACAGAGTCTCTAGCAGCAATGGCAAGGATATCCGCACAGGAGACAACTCCTGGACACACTTTCTCCACGGCTGATTTGATGCTGTCAATGACTTCATATCCACGAGCAGAATTCCTGTTGGGATTTGCGTTCTTCTCTCCGGTGAAGCTTGATGTGTCATCCAATAGAATTGAACCATCACATCCCTGCATGTTTACTCATTAATACGCAAGAGGGTACCATGATTATACTCTAACATAGAAACAAAAGCTATATAAAATGAGTTAGTGCATTATCAGTGCATCAGTTAACACACCAAAAATAGTTGTATGGGACAAAGTTAGTGTGAGATGATGTGTAAATGTTTGCAAGATGTGTTGTTTCAAACAGAGTTACTTGATGCATGCATAAGGTAGAAGAAGAAGCGGTGCATTGAAATTACATTGACAAAGCAATCGTGGAAGAACAAGCGGAGGAGAGAAGCACCGATGCGGGTCTCCTTTGATATGGCAGATTGCATTGAGGATTTCACAGTGGAGAGGAGTTTTGGACAAGAAGTGTAGTAGAAGTTGGTAGAAAGTTGTGCATTGGCACACCCCAATACGAGGAGAAACAGAAGGAAACTAATAGTTAATCTAGAAGAAAACGAAGCCATATTTGATGAAACACACTAAGTGAGGTAAAGTGTTTGTATGTGTGAGGGTGTGGTTTATTGGTTAATGGGAGTTCTGTATTTATAATGGGTGTGGATTGAATGTGTCTCAAGGCAATTTGTCTCGGCAGGTAGCCTAACCTAACACGTAGAAAAATGGAGAAGTTCTCTGTGCATGGGAAATTGGCGATGTGGAACTAATTCAAAAACTCATTTATGAATTTTGATTATAAGGGTTTAGAATAGTGATGAGAGATTCGACTCTAATGAATTCAAAGATAACCAAGTGAAAAGCCGCGTCATTGCGCTGCTTTGTCAAAGTGTTACAATTGTTTGGTAAACTGTTTTCCTCTACAGGGGCCCCATCATATAACGCTTTGATGTGAGACATCTTTTATGCTTTTAATCCAAGGAACACGACTAAGCCAAGGCAAATTTGACTCATTGATTTATAAATTAAATATACCTGTTAAATATATTTTTAGTCCATCAAAGAAAAATAGATGAAGTTGTATATTTTAGTAATGCTTAATTGACTGTGGTTCAGAATATTTGTTTGGTAAGGTTACCTTTTGCAACTTCACTCAACCAAAATGAGAATAATAATCTTGATGGGTTATGCATAGTATCTATTTTTGGTTCACATAAACAAAAGAAAGAATGTGTATCAATAACTGTTCAATTAAATTATGATCTCTCTGCTGGTCTAACGCGGGTTTGACCTACTTTGTGTGAAGGCACAGTCATAGGAGAAAACTTGTAAAGTTTTTATGGGTCAATTTTCAGCCTTTGCTGGCTGAATGTTCCCTACAGCAATCATATAAAGCGTTCAAGGGAAGTAAAAAAAAGTAAGAAACTTCTTCGCATGTCTGATTTCGGTAAGATTAGGTCAGAAGCTTTACTTAACTGTACATATAACCCCACGGTATAATAATAATGCTGCTGCCTACATATATCACCTTAATCTTTGAAAAATCTAGTAGTGTAACTATCACTTCACTATATATACTATTCAACACCTAAATTGAGAACAAATTGTTGTTTCCAATGTTAGTTATAATTGTTAATTATCTAAGTTACGTATTTCTTATTTGCATTTTTGCAATAATACAAGACAAAAAGTTAATTTTGTGAACATTTTTCCATTTTAAATTTTAATTAAAAAATGTATTGTCTCACCTCTAATTCGTCGGGTTGAAACAGGATAGACATGCTAAAACTATCAAAATAGATTTTGGAAACTAACAAATTCAATTTTCTTACACTAGTTTTCAAGATCTCAATTTTATTTTAATCATAAAAATTCAATAATTCAAAATTAGGTTTCATAACCAGAAATCATAAATATAACAATTTAAAATCTATACATCAATGGACTCAAACTATTAGAAATTTATCTTTTTTAGTTGGATAACTACAAGAAAATCATGAAATAAAAACCAATTTGTAGAAACCAAAATAATTAGTTACAATAGTAACTAAATTTGATACCATTTTGGAAACTAAAAAGAAATTTGGCTTCTAAATTAGTTTCTATTATTTTCTATTATTGTTAAATAGTTTCTAAATCAGAATCTAATTAGCAACCAAAGTTTTTGCTACCAAATTTAGAAACTAAATAATTTGTAGTTAAAACCTTAGTTGTTAATTAGATACCAATTTAAAAAATATTTAACAATAATAGAAACTAATTTAAAAACTAATTTTGTCTTTAGTTTTTAAAATGGTCTCTATTTTAGTTCATATTGTAACTATTTATTTTTGTCTCTAAAATTGGTTTCATTTTATGATTTTCTTGTAGTGCATCTGTATAAGAGAACATAGTAACTTATCCTTAATAAAGTTATTTTTCATTGAGATTCTAGTTTTTAGGCATAGACAAAGAATGAGGAAGAAAATTAAGAATTAATATCTAAATAAAATACACATAGAAATTACAAAATAAATTTGTAATATTTGATATTTTAAAAAAATTATTGTAGATAAATAAAAAAATAAATTTGTTAATTTTTTTATTTATAACCTTTATATATAGTTATTATTTTTTATCAACTTTAAACTCTCTTCTTTAATACTATATAAAAATATGTTATTACATCAGTTATCTAGTTAAGATAAAAGACTAAAATTACATCATTATATAATTTTTAGAGACAAAAATATAACTAAACCATGATCTTTAACATGTATTTTATTAATTTCACAATTAATTAACGCTGAAAAAAGAATCACATGTCAATGGTTGATTTCAAAACTTATGGTAGAAATATAAACCAACCTGATGTAATAATTTTTCGTTTACATAAATTTTGAAAAAGAAAAAATATTAGAAAAACTATACAAAAGATTTTCTATAAAATTCAGTTAATTTTAACTTCTGAAAAATATTTCCAGTTTTCTTTCTTAAAAGTCAGTATGAAGATGTTCGTTCATAAATACCTTACTGTATATAATTTCAAATTCAAACTTTAAATCTAGTATCTTAATAATTTTATTTATTTAAATAACTATCTTTAATTCGTGACAAGGGAAAAAACATGGTCTCACATAAAAAAAAAACTGCTCATGGTCTCTTAAACAGAGAAATACTAGTCAATGCCTTTACCTCTAACTTTTTTTTAAGGAACCATTCTGTAAAAGTTCTTAGACGTTATTAATAAAATAACTTTGATTAATAAATTTAAAACGTTTGCTTTTGCTTAATATTTAAGGTTCATCTTTTGAAAAAATCAACCTCGATTCGAGTAAGGTTTTTTCTTTTCTCTTTTTAAATAATTATCAAACAAAGAATATTGAGACCTATATCTTCGAAATTATATTGATGTTTTCAAATTTAGATTATATTTGGTTCTTCAATGCATTATTTCATAAATGTGTGATTTTGGCCATAATTTAGGAGTTATTATATTTTTCTTTAGAAATAAAGATATTTAATAATATATAGCTGGATGTAAATAGTACTTTATGAATTGAACTCGTAAAATTGAGTTAAATTTAAAGTTCACTTTCCGATATGATATCAAAGTAATTTAGAGTTATTCAGGTTGTTATTGAATTACCCATAAATATATAATATAAGTTAGCAGATATCCGCGTGAGGGATGTGTAAGAGATCTCACATCGACTACGAATGTGTTTAAGATCTCACATCGACTAAAAATAAGAATGTTTCATAGTATATAAATTTGTGCAAATTACATCTTATAAACCGAGTTGGTTAGTTTCTAAATGTATTCAATTAATTATATTAATTATATTTGATTATATTTGATATAAGCTTTAAGGAAATCACGTTTAAGACCTTACCAGTCTTAAGTTGAGTGGTAATGAGAAAAAGAAATAGAATAAAGTGGAAGTGACCATTTGACTAAGTGCACTTATTTTGATTAAGAGTTTTTAATGAATATCACTTAAATAAAAAATTATTATAGAAAAAATATGATAAAGTTATAAATTCTCTCTCAAATTAAAATAGAAATATCAGAACATCTATTTATTTAAGTGATATTAAAAAATATATATTTTACTAATGCTTCACCACATAGTATCTTAAAATATCACTCAAACAACATAAAAATTCTTATTCAACAATATATTTTTATATATATATAAAGAATGACTCTTTTTATATTTAAAATTAATTTTAAAGATTTTCAAAGATTTATTTACATTATATGAATATAATATATGCATTCAGTTATGAAATGTATCAACTAATTATCTCAACTTTAATTGAAATTTTAATTCTATATATGAAGGTATTAGGTATTTTTGTTTATAAAAAACAAATGTGGCTCATTTAAGATGTGTACTAATTTTATAGAGAACAAAGGAACAAACACTCCTTACTCCAAGTAAAACAAAAATCTACAATGTTGTTACCAACTACCTACACAAACAACACTAGCTAAACAACCTACCACAAAATGTTGCCACAAAAGCTATCACCCCTCAAAGACACCAAGGATCAACCCTTATAAATCAACAATAACTTTTAATCAAATGCATATATACCAGGGATTCTAGGCACCAATCAGAGAAAGAAAAGTCCACTAAAGACACCTTAACTGAAATCCAAGACCAAACCTTTAATTGTGCCAATGAAAATATTTTAGAGTGATCGATCACTCCACCTTTAAAAATACAGTTATTTCTATGTCTCCAAATCTCACAAACCATCGCAATCGAGATATTTCCCGTAACGAGATTAACAAACTTAGACACATCGAGCAAATTGAATTGTGTGAAATGTGAAACAACAGTAAGAAGGTTAACCAAACTCACTCCTAACCACGCATAGCAAAGATTCCAAACTAGCCAAGAAACTCTGCAACCAAAACACAGATGACTTGTCGACTCCTCTTTAACCCCGCACAAGAAGCAAAGGTTACTCTCGACCACTATCCCACGTCTCTCCAAATTGACCTTAGTAGTAATCTTGTTTTCAATCACCCTCCAAGTTGTGACATGAATTGAAGGCAGGGCCTTAATCCTCCAGAAGAAGTTGTACCACCGCAAATTTTCCTCTTCTTCCTTTCCTCTTAAAATATCGTAGGCGGACTTGACTGAAAATACTTCGGACTCGCTATCCTTCCAGACTTTCTCGACTGAAAAAGAGACTCGAATTGAGTACCACCTCAAGAAGTTGACTTACTTGGGATTCCTCCCAGACAAAAGGTCCCCTTCTCCAATTAAGAATCCATGTATAGACATTATTAACCCAAACCCCACAGTCAAACAAACATGCCTCTTTATTAGCAGACAGGGAAAAAAGCCTCGGGATTCTACATTTCAGGACTCCAGAACCCACCCATTTATTTTCCCATAAGCGAAATTCTCTCCCATTCCCAACCTCCCAGTTAAAGCAGTCTTCAAACTTTCCCCCTCACATCTCCGACATCCATATCTCCTTCAAACCTCTCCACCAAAGAGAGACTTTGTTGTTATTGACCATTTGCTCTTTCAAGCTTCTCCAACCTCCATATTTAGACTCAATGATCTCCTTCCACAATCTCCTTGTCCGAACTCAAAATTCATATCCACTTTCTTGACAATGCCACATTGCATAGCCTAATATTGATAATGCCAAGACCACCCGCTTCCCGAGATTTGCAGACCTTATCCCAAGCAGCCCAAGCAATCTTCCTCCTTTCAGAACCCTATACCTAAAGAAAATTCATCTGTAGACTCACGATCTTCTTCATCACATTAGATGACATCCTGAACAAAAATAGGTAGAACAGAGGGATAGTTGAAAAAACAGACTTAATCAAGCAAATCCTCCTAGCCATCGAAACGAATCTACCCTTCCATGTACCTAGTTTATTCTTGATTCTACCAATCACTTCATCCCAAAACACACCCCTCTTATGACACCCCCTACTGACAACCCCAAATGGTTTCATCACGTCACAATTGAGAATTATCGCAAAACAGAGGATCACGATCTGATCGACCCCCACCTCACCAATTATGCTCTTTAGGAAATTCACCTTGAGGCCAGAAGCCAACTCAAATCAATTCATAATAACCTTTAAGTTAAACACACTTTTATAGCTAGCTTTACAAAAAAATAACAAAGTATCGTCAACATACTGATTTGGTTGACGTTCCTGAAAACATCTCTATTCCATGCTTTCAAATCTGATTTTAACATTTTTAGTTTTTCTTTTAAAATGAACAACCCTCCACCTTGTAACCTACAATTATTTTGCCACACATCCAACCTTCTGAACGGTTTCAATCCCCAATCCACACACGTGTCTTTTAGCACTAAAGCACAATGATCTGAGACTGATCTACTCAAAACAAATTGTTTGTTGTTCGACCAAACTTCCAACCACTCCCTAGAAACCAAAATTTTGTCAATTTTGCTTTTAACAGACCCATTCAGTTTGTACCAATTAAACTTTCTTCCCACCATCAAAATATCCAACAATTCAGATTTTTCAATAAAATCACTAAACTTGCATATTTCTCTATTGTAGTCAAATACTGCTCCTTTCGTCTAATAGAATTAAAATCCACAACGACGCACTAACCTTTGTTCTTTCGAATCTTCCTGAGTTCACAGATCTCATTCCATACCGCCTTCTTTTCCCTCAATGAGCCGGAGCTATACACATTCACTATAGTGACTTGTAACCCGACTCCAACCTTCCAATCCCCTTCGATAATAGACTAATTCTCTCATTAAATGATTTTTTCATATGAAAACAACTTCTTCTCCACATCATAATAATCCTTCGTGCATTATTAATTGCACCACTTTCAACCCATTTGATATCATTAGATCCCCACAAGAAATAACAACTCTCCTTGCCAAACCCATAACATTTTATCTCTTGTAAGCAAACAAATCCTACATCTTCATTATAGATCAAATCTGTTAAGTATTTCTTTTAATACTTTCTTCTAGCTGCCTTAATTTAAAACTTATAAAAGTTTCAATGACCTATTTAGTTGTGAAAATTCATGAAAACTCAATGAGTATATAATCAACTGGTACCATTTGATATCGAAATTATACCATAATTTGATAACCAAGTAATTCTCTATTGAAGTGTATGATCATTCGTATCTTTAATAAACAATAAATATATATTTTATCAAGTTAATTAATTCTTTTATTATTCTCTTAGATATATTTATATTAGAATATGTAACTTAGTTTTTATTATTTCTAGCTTACCTATTTATTTATAATTATTATAAAATTGTGATAATTATGTTTTCACGTATTAGAGTATAAGAATACATGATAATCTAAGTAAAAGATAGTGTCATGAACAGCAGCAGAAAAAAAAGTCAATACATATCGTAATTCATTTATACGGATATCTTTATATTTATATATTAATTGCGTTACTTAATATTATTTATAGTAGTGATAGAGAAGTAAAAATATAAAATTAATTTTATATAGAAAAAGTCAAGACTACAAAGTAAATGAATGTCAAACAAATGGACAAAGAATTAAAATAAATTTGAAAAACATTTTATTCTGGTGTTTAGTTACACTGAAAAAAAAATATATTAAAAGATAAGGGTTATAATATTTTTACATCTTGCTCAATCTTACCTCCACAATAAATATTAATATTTATAATAATTTTTTTTAGAAAAAAAGTATTTTAAAATTAGAAAAGTTATAAATTTTTATAAATAATTAAAATATTAATATTTATTAAGATACATTGTGTGTTGTAAAAGTAATTTAAATCTAAAGTATAGTTGCTTTTGTTTTTGTCCTTTGTCGGTTGGCGATAGTGGACTTTTAGGAAGATATCTGCCCTGTAAACAAAGTGTGAGAACAGAACATAGCATAAATAACAGTGTCCTTTTCTCAAAACTATAAGCCTTTTGACCTTCACAAAGTTAAAGCTCTATACTTTAAGAAACTACTTTTTCTCATTTTCCTAGTGTGTAAGGAATCCCCCACTACTTTTACATAAGAAAAATAATATGTTATTAAATTATATCAATGCAAATTACTGAAATTATAATATTATTTCATATTTTGATTAATAATTTTATTACAAAATTTATTATTATATTGAAAGTGCTAGACAAAAAAATGGTTAAACTAAGCTCTCTACTTTAGAAAAGTCAACTTGAATACTACATCATTTATGTTTGGATCAAATGAAGATTGTTTATAATCTAAGTACATTTAAGTTATTTATTACTATAAATATAATTTAATATTATTTTTTTAGTATCATATTTTTCTTTTCAACATTTATGAAAAGAAAGTCTGACGGTAAAAGTTGAGGAAGAAAAATATTGCATAATATGTTTTTTTATAATAATTTTCATGTTAGGTATTACTATGCAACTTAACTGACAGATCGATTAGGCTGACATCTCAACTAGGTTACACCTTAAGTAACAACAATCATCTGTCATCACATGAAAAAAATATTATTAAAAAAATACAAAAATATGGGAGAACTATACCAAAACTCATGTTAACAAAAACGATATATATGTAGACTATAGTTATTCATAAAGAATTGTAATAACAGACTATATGGAAACCTATTATACCAACAAAATGATTCTCTATGAATAAATCCTAAATTAGCCAACTTATCAACATACGCATTTTTTTTACAAAAAATATGAGTAACCCTAAACCTAATTTTTTCGCAGTAAGTAAGACAAGTATTTGATCGATTACGTAGCATCCATGGAACAAAATGTATTTTTTATTACACGTTAATATGTTTAACAATGTTAATTATAAAATAAACATATTATAATCTATTATCAAATAAAAAAATTGATGAAATATATTGAATGTAATTAATTTTCTTATTATCGTCAAATATAAAATAAAATCGTTTAAAAGATACCTTCAATATCTTGCAATAAGTATTTTTTGAAAGTTTTATATATAAGCCTTCAAATAAGAAGATAACAATTATATATAAATTTTAATGTAAAATCAAGCTTTCATAACAAAAAATGTATTTTTCAAAATGTTTTATTTAGCAATACCTTTTAATTTATTTGGAAGAGTGTAAAAAAATACTTAAATATTATAAAAATGACTATAAAGAAAACTTGCGTTTCAGCTAGTATCACTACAAGAAAATCATGAAATAGAAACTAATTTTTAGAGATAAAATAATTAGTTGCAATAGTAACTAAATTAGATACCATTTTAGAAACTAAAAAAAAAATTGATTTCTAAATTAGTTTCTATTATGGTTAAATAGTTTCTAAATTGATATTTAATTAGCAACCAAGGTTTTAGAGACCAAATTTAGAAACTAAGTAATTGGTAGTTAAAATCTTGGTTGCTAATTAGATACCAATTTAGAAACTATTTAATAATAATAGAAATTAATTTAGAAACTATTTTTTTTTTAGTTTTTAATATGGTCTCTAATTTAGTTACTATTGCAACTAATTATTTTAGTATCTAAAATTGGTTTTTATTTCATGATTTTATTGTACTGTATTTTAATAAAGACTTGATTTTTTTTTTAAATTATAGACTAGTATTTATAGTAATTGAATGGAATTAGCAAAAAAAAAACATGTCTCTTCTTATTGTGAATTTTTATTTCGTCATTTAAAATATCTTTCAAAGAAATAGAAAAAGTTTATCAGAGCAAAAGTTGTAAGAATACAAAGTTTAACCTCCTCTTATATTTTTGCGCTGACCAAACATATTTTATATAAATTATATCTATAAAATATAATTCTAATTTAAAAGTATTTTAAAATTTTATTGACATGAATAAAATTAATGTAATTCTTCTGATTTTAAGTCTATTAATATAGTATCTTTAAAATCAATAATTGAATTCGATGTATTATTAGCTTTAGGGTTAGACTTGTTTATTATGATTTTGTATTTAAATGTTACGTCGATTTGTTAAAAAGAATGTTTATAAACTATTTTTTTGTCTCGATATTTAAGTTATATGAACTTTTGAACGCACTTAAATAGTATTATTTATTTTTAATTTGTATAAAAATAATAAAATATTTTGATTATATATTTACAGAGGTTATAATTTTAAATTTTTAATAAAAATAATCAAAATTACTAATATATATAGTTTAATATATAAATATGTAAATAAAAATCATATTTTACACAAAATTATTGATCATGATATTGTAAAAGTTTATTTAACTTGATGGGATTAAAGTCTTCTTTATTTTTATTGTAAAAAATTATCATATTATATTGTTACAATAAATAAAACACTGAATTCATATTAAACGAGTTGAGTTTTGATATAATTTAAGTATAATTTTTTAATTTACAATTGATTAGAAAAAATTACAGATATGTTTTAAAAATAATAAATTTTAAACTAAACAATTTAAAATTTATAACAAATTATAATTAGATTACTACATAAATAATATATTTCAATTAATTTCATAATAAATTATTATTATTACTATACAAAATATTTCATTATATAATTGTGTATTAACTTTATTTAGTTTAAGTTCATTATTGTATCTACAATAGTTCATTATTATTTCTACCTTAGTTATTAAACAATTGTTAAAGGTTAATACAGTAACATTTAAAAAGTAAAAAAATATTTAATTTAAAATATATTTATTTAATAGAATATGTAAATGTAGTTTATTTTTTTCATTGAAATAAAGTAATGTATATATATAACCAAATGCATATTATATATTTATAAAAAAAATAGATAATGAACTATCTAGTTCTTTTTAAAATTAGCTTCAGAAACGTGTTTTTATATCGATTATGTATAAAGTAGAGTCATAATAGTTTATCATTTAAATGAATGTTTACATTATAGAGATGTGTATAAAAGAAAAACATTATAATTAACTCTAAACCAATTTAATAAGAAAAATCATTTTATCAATGCAAACATTTCAATCAATATATAAAAAATCTCATATTTAGTGTGTTTTATCATATACTAACATATTCAAATCAATACATAGATTTATAAGGAAACCTAGGAATAATGAATTAGAGTAAGTTCATTTCGATCTAAATTGTCTTACACATATTACAATGTGCAAAAATTCTCCCTTAACTTCTCACAACCTAATATCATTCTAAATTTACAAATTAGCATTCTATTTATATTTATATTTAATATTCACTTTCAATTTCAATGAAGAAACAAAGAGAAAGAAGATTTTTCTTTGATTTTTTGTTTTTTTTTGTTTGAGATATATTTTTAAAACTAATTATTAATATTTTAAAATATAAAAAAATTTAATAAAAAATTAAAATAAATTTAAATAAAGATAATATTTTGTCATCAAATAAATTTAAATATTTATAAATTCAATATTTAACCTTATTTATTATTAATTATTATAAGTAACACAATAAGATATAATATGTATAGATGATTTTGTAAATCACACAATATTAATTTGTATTGCAAATATTTAACCGATGTTAATTTGACCTTCCACTATTTTAATATTTAACAAGTCTTTCAATTCTTAAAAGTCACAAAAAAATGTTTTGATCGTAAAAAGAATGATTTAACTTATTGAATAATTTTAAAGTATAAAATTAATTTCAAATAAACATTTAAACGAAAAATTTTATTATTTAGTTTTTCTTATATAATAAAATGTTTTCTTTCACATATTAATAAAATAAAATATCAACTTAAGATTATAATTAAAAAAATCAGTTATTTTTTTTCTCAACAAAAAATAATTAAATAAAAAAAGTTATTTAAAGATATCCCAGCCCTTTCCAAAAGCACCTCACAGTAAAAAAAATAACAGAATACATCAACTCTACCTAATAAAATAAATTCAGTTGTTGATATTAAAAATAAAAAATGCATTCATATTCAACGTTCCAACAGAAATATGATTTATATAAAAATTTATGGGTGGCAATAACCGTAATTAATTAACTAATTGACATTGACTAATAACTAATGAACTCAATTTATGACATGTAGTTGTGTATCACTTCAGTTGCATCTTTCACGTGTAACATGTGGTCAGAAATTACAAAAAAAGTTTGATAGAATTTGTTGAGAATTTTGCAGCTTGTATATATTGAGTTGTTAAAATTATATAAGTTTCTCAATTATTTTTTTTATAAAAGGGTTTTCTGTTATTTAAATTTTGATAGTATCTAATACTTACTTTTTAAGCAATACTCATTATACTAAATTTCAAAGAAATATAATTTATTAATGATTTTTAGAACCTTTTGGTAGGTGAAAGACTCAATCAAGTATAAAGTGCAGAAGACAATTTTTGTATGTGCGAATACTTGGTCATGCTTTTCTCAATAATTTTATATTCTGTTTTATTTAGGAGTTTGGATTAAACGGAGAATGAAAAAAAAAATAAAAGAAGAGAAAGTGAAATTAATTAAATTAAAAGAAAAAAAAAATGAAAACGGTATAAAAGTATATAATAGATGTGATTAATGCAATAAAATAATTTTTTATACATTTATAAAATAGTTTGTAAAATATTCTTTTAAAAAATAATTTGATATAAAAATAATTTATAAATAATTTAATATAAAATTAATTTTTAAAATATAAATTATAGTTAATATGAATTTTAAATTAAAATAAAAAATTATTTTATTTATTTTAATTATTTTATTATGATATAAAAACATAATAAAGGATTATATATATATATATATACATGTAAATAAAAAATATAATTGATTATGGTTTTTTATACAATCAATTATTTAAGAGTTAAATATACCTTACTCTCATGTAATTAGTTTTATCGTACTTAAAATTTTTCAAATTTTATTTATTAAAATACATCATTGCCAATTTTTTCTTTTACGTGATAAATAAATTTCTAACTAAATCAAAATTTTAAAATATTTCATATGATTCATTATTCAAATGAATATTATAATATTATAATATAATTTAGATTAACAATTTATTTATATGTAAAAAGAAATATTAAAAAATGAAAATTCTAAAATTTAAACTAGAAAAAATAATAATTTCAATATAATACATAATTTAAAAAACCGTAGTCAATTACAGATATTTTCTTAATAAGTAACTCTATCGTGTAAAATTTTGACACAAATCCGTATGCATACATATATATATATATATATATATATATATATATATATATATACTAATTGGAAAATAATAATAAAGTTTAGGTTGCGTTTAATATAATTTTATACGTTCTTACTCTATTCATCATCGGTTAATGTGACATTATACCATGTTTAGCATAAAAAAATTTCAACCTCAAAATCATTTTCTCACAATTCTAGCAAAACACACTGGAATTTTTATATATAAATAATCAAATTATTAATTGCATTTCCATTTTGAGTTTTACAACTTCAATTTGTTTATAAGCTTCTAGTATCTCTCTTTCTCATATTTTAACATTATTTTATTTAAATTTTAAAAAAAATTGTGTAAGCATATGATTGCTATGAATAATAATATGAAACTTAGTTGTTTATATAGTATAGCAAGTTGGAATTTCATGGATATACATATAAAATTGTGTACATAATTATGAGTTTAGACCTAATTGGTGATGATGTTCAAAGTAGCATCTCACCCAATTGATTGGGTTCACATTGGGCTGGTTGGAACTTAGAAAATGTCAAAATTCAGAATTATCACGCTGCATCTTAAAGCATAAAGATGCCTTGCTACATTGCTGATTAATCTTATAAAAACTTAAAAGGTCAAAAGAGTTATCGCCTTTTTCTAGAACTACTCACTTAAAACACATTCAATTATTAACAACTTTCTTGCCTTTTAGAGGGATTAGAAGATTATCATTCACTCAAGTATTATTGAATACTTTCCCAAATACGACCTCAATAGTGTTACATAACTAAAACAATGCACTTTCACTAGCTACGGCATCGCTATACATTGAAAACGATATTGCACTGTCGCAAACCAAAATTTTCACCAAACTAAGTTATAGAGGTTTTTACTTTTATCCATCTATTCTCTCTCCCTCTCTATATATATACCTCTATAGGTAAAATGGATTTATATTCTAAATAAAATAGTGTAATTTTTTCTTTTTCTGTTTTTTGGTTTTAACGAGTTACTTTAAAATTATATCTTTTTATTTGTGCAAATAACTGACTTTAATAAGTTCTTATATTTTGTCATTTAATGTCTAACAACCTTCAGTCGTGTGTCTGAAATTGTGATGATACCGAACTTTGTATAGAACTTATCTCACAATGTAGAAGCCAAAATGTATAACCTTTTGGAAAAGGATGAAGAATCAAGTGCTCATATGTTGCTTCTTGAGTTTGTCATTTATTAAGAGTGCATTTCAGACATGGGCAAATTATTTTACCTTCAATGGTAATATTAGAAAATGCAAAATCCAAAAATTTATTCAATCTATCCATGTAAATGTATTTTGAGACATGTCCATTCAAGATTTATCCATATCTAAGATTTATCCATACTAATAATAGCATTAGAATATGTAGTAGAATAGGAATGGAAAAAGTATAAAGAAGTTGTACAAAGTGTAAGAAGAAGATATGAAAATGGTAAAAAAAATAACCCTTACTATTAGTAGTTGAGAGAGCAATAGTATACGAGGGAATATGCTACCAATAACCTATCATTAATAAACAACAAAGATCACAACAAAAAGTAGGCTAATACTAATTTTACAACATTAATTACAATTTAACAGAGGTGTTCCAGCATTGCTTACCTTGTCAATAATAGAGAGTAAGCAGAAGATTTGACATTTCAGTAACCACATCATACTAAAATGGCATAAATATTAGCAAGTTTAAGAGACAGGATCCACAAGTTTTGCAGACATAAGATATAATAATACAGTAAAATTAGAGAACTCACTAGTGGTTATGCTAAAGATCTCTTCACACTTTATACAAGAAAAATAATGTATATGTACTGTGGACTATCGACAATCTTGCTTGGTCTTTCTAGCCCAATCCAAATGAATTTGGGCTGAAATACAAATCACTAATAAATGTTAACAACTTAAAAGCTTAATCACTCTCAAAAAATAGAATCGTTGGAGAAAAGGGGTGAAAATTTCATCAAGTAGACAATATTAACGAGTAAACGCATTAAAAGGATAAGTTGGTATCTATGTATAAAAGTTATTGGATGAAAAAAAAATATTATGTTCATCTATGTCTAGATCTCATCATCAACTAATGACTAGTAGATGATTATGTAAATAGTCTAAAATGTTATGATTTTTATTTTATCTTGGTTATCTTCAGTATTTAAATAACAGTCCCTTCATAAACTAAAAAAAAATAAAACAAGAGAGGAAGAGAACCAGACCTACGACAAAACGCAACAAAATAAAAACAGAAGAAGAGAGTAAGGAAAAATCGCAGGACAGAGAGGGACGACAGACGCTATCGGCGGAGGTGGCAACCGTGACGGCGACGAGTGCAACGACGGCTGCAGGCGTAGACCGCAATCACGAACGAACAGCGAAACAATAGCAAGATTATTAGAGATGTGAGTGGTGGAGACCGGAGTCGTGAGCAATGAAGACGCGAGTGGCGGATACCGAAGCAGTGAGTGGCGGAAACCGAAGCGGTGAGCGACGGAGACACAAGCGACACGATTTCAGCGAGTGACTAAGTTAGTTTTTCAGTGATTGCGAGTGTGAACGGTGTTATTTTTTGTGAAATGAGGTGTGCTTTTTCCTTAGGGTTCAAAACGATAGTGGAAATTAAGAGCGGATGAAGATTCATAACTAACCGTGGAAATGAAGAGCCTGCACTGGAAATGAAGAGAAACAATGGATATTTAGTATATGAGAGGAAAGAGGAGAAAAGAGGAAAATGAGACTTTGGGATTTACTGGTAAAATGAGAAAAAAAAATGAAAGATGAGATAAAAAGTAAAAGTAAAATAAAATTTAAAATAAATCTGAGAATTTTTATGCAGATTTGGAATTTAACAGAGGTTATAAAATAACCTCTTCATTAAATCCTTTACTAAGATTATATTAACCTCTGATAAAAAAGTAAAAAGTCTTCGTTAAACTGATATTTTCTTAATTTATACTTTCAAAAACTTTAAAGAATTTAGTTATCAAATATATTAAAATTATATTTTTAATTATTTATTAAAAAAATTATTTTTATTTATTTATTGGGATTTAAAAAATCTAAAATATTTTACTGTTTTACCATAAATCTTTTGGACTTAAAGAAGCTTACAAAATTTCTATTATTCTATTATTCTATTGAGGATTTCTAATAAACTTTTTTAACTTAACTAAAGTTATAAAAAACTTTTATTATTTTTGTCGAGAATTTATAATAAATTTTTGAAACTTAAAGAAGATTAAAAACACTTTCATTATTTTACTGAGATTTTAAAATAAATATTTTTAACTTAACGAAAATTAAAAATATCTCCCTCCTTAATTTGTTGAGGTTTTATAATAATTTTTTGAAACTTTATGAAAGTTAAAAAGACTTCGGTTGTTTCCACTACAAGGAAATCATGAAATAAAAACTAAAATTTAGAGATCAAAATAATTAGTTGATATAGTGATTAAATTAGAGATTATTTTAGAGACTAAAAATATTTTTTATTTTTAAATTAATTTTCTATTATCGTTAAATAATTTTTAAATTGGTATCTAATTAGCTACCAAGGTTTTAATTGTCAATTGTTTAAATTCTAAATTTGGTAGAAAAACCTTGATAGCTAATTAGATATTAATTTATAAATCATTTAACAATAATAAAAAATAATTTAGAAATCAAAATTTTTTTAGTTTTTAAAACTATTTCTAAGTTAGTCACTATAGCAACTAATTATTTTTTATCTCTAAAATTAATTTCTATTTCATGATTTTCTTGTAGTGTTTTCTGAAATTTTAAAATAAATCTTTAAGAAGGTTAAAAAATCCTGTTAATTAAATTTATTTTTAAGGTTATATTAATCTCCACTAAATAACTTCCGTTAAAATTATTTTTTTATTATTGTAATGTTTGACTTATTCAAGAAAATATAAATAATAAAATAATAATTTTTATATTAAATTTTTTTGTATATTGTAATATATTTTTAGTCCAATCAGTATTTTTTTTAAATTAAGTCAAAACCATTTAAGATAAAAGCTACATATATTTCATTTCTATAATTAATCGTAAGATAAATTCTCATTTTTTTCTTTTAAAAAAATACTAATTGACTATAAGGTATTACAATATACAAAAAGTTTAATATAAATAATATTAAAAAAGTCAAATTATATAGCTCAACAAGTTAGTGAACACGGCTTTTTTAAAGTAAAATAATAAAAAAATAAATTAGAAGCCTTACTTGTAAGATGATTTCTGTCAAAAAAAAGAAAAATGGATTCATGACTTTTTGTTAAAAGGAATTTAAATTCGTATATAGTTACCAATTTCTTAGAAAGTTATAAAGAAATATTAAACGATTTTTTCATTTTTCAAGTTGTTCTTTCAATCACTACTCAACGTGCATCCATTTTCTAAATTTCTCAGAAACATTCTTTCATTCCTGCCACACATCTACTATAGTAGTAACAGTTGTTGTTCTAAATTTCAGTATACTAATTGCAATATGCATTATTACTAAACAGCAAATGAATTATAGTAACAGAATTACAACATGTGTGAAATGGTAATACATAATGTTCAAGCTTTTCCTACATGTGATTCTGTCTCTTCTGCCTTCAAAATCTGAATGCCATTCACCTGAATTTCGTTTTCTTTCTTGTAAATGTACCTCCTTTGTGCCCGGAGAAAGAGGCAAAGATTAAGGGCAGATATGAGAAAAAGAAGAGCATAATAGTAATCAATGTGGGTGTCATTCATGTTGTTGCCTAGCCAGCTTTTACCAGTGATCTTCGTTGAAAATTTATCTATGATTGACACGAGGAGGCTGTTAGAGTATTTCCCAGCAGCTACGGTGCTAGTGTAGAAGGCTGTGCCAAGGACTTTCATTTGCTCTGGGGATTGATCATAGAAGAATTCTAGCAATCCACCCATAAGGAAAGTATTTGCAAGACCAAGTAGAACATGTTGAGGCAAGAGCCAGAATATGGTCATAGGAACTACTTCTTCCCCAGTTACATCTTTCTCTCTTATCACTGCCATTCTTCTAATTTCTACACCGTACATGACTGCTGCAGCCAAGACTTGGATGGAAAATCCTATGGCAAGTCTATGAAGCATTTTGAGGCCTCTGTGATGCCCGGTTCTTCTACGCATGAATGGTACAAAGTAAAAGTCGTAAATGGGGAGACAAATGAGAATGGTGACCACTACAAAACTCCATAGGGATGCTGCTGGTATTTGGAAGTTTGGGCCAAGGTTCCTTTCCATTGTTGTGCCTTGCTTTATAAACATTGTCACTTCCACTGCCCAGAAGTTGCTTGGAATTATGATCAGTAGCCAAATCCCAATCATCCCTAAGACAACCTTGTTTGTCTCTACTTGAGTCACTGTGCATGGAGGATTTGAGCCATCTGTTTTGCTTGCTTTTATTGCAGCCTTGTCTAATAACCTTAACAGAGATTTGGAGATATACATATATATTTTCATATTTAATCAAGGAGATAAACACTCAAGAAACGAAATCTCTATAACCCAAAATTATTAAGTGGTCCCAAAATTTGGAATATTTCTAGATTTTGCATACGTCTACTTTAATTTAATGAGAATGTTTAGATTGCGTTAGTTAATAAGATTTGAAGATAAGGAATAATTTATTTAAAAATAAAGTTTATTTAAAAAGTAGAGTCGTTGATTATATTGAAATTTTTTCTTTAATACATGATAAGGTTTAGTTTTAGATCTCTTTAAAGATATTATTACTGAGTTTCTTAGCTACCTTAGATCTAGAACCCTTCATATATATATATTCATTTGATTTAATGTCACTATAAGAATTTATTATTTTTTGTTTCTTATTTATTATTTTTTGTTTCTTATTTAGTTGGTAGAGTTAAGGTACACACAAGGATGTTCATTTTGGTTTGGTTTTGATTTGTATATATGAAAAGGTAATCTTTTTCTTATATAGAGGACGGTAACACCCTTAAAGTGAGTCAGTTTAATTTTATTGTTTTTCTGATAAAAAAAAAAGAAATCTATTTAGTTTTATTGCATGATAAAAATAAACTAACTGATACCATAATATTATATAGTTTTCATCTATTTTAGTTCATATGTCACCTAAAAATGGACCAAATTCATGCAACATCAAATCAAAACATGTGGTTATTAGAATTTATAAACGATAGGTGAGAACAGTGATTAGCGAACCTGAAACGAGGAGTGTGATAAATTTGTCGTCTTCCAGCTGCAATGTAGTGTTCCAATGCGAACTCATGCAGTTCCGAAGGGTTACTAGGAAGATGCAGCTTTCTGTTTCTGAAAGCAACTACGGGGACTCTAAAAAACTCCTTTGCATGGCTCTCACCCATTCTAGATTTGTGCCTATATATTGGGACACCCGTAAAGAAGGAAACAGTGGCAAGTAGAAAACCAATTGCTGATACGCCATACCCCAATCCCCATCCAAATCTCTCTTGAATATACACCAAAAACATTGTTGCAGCTAAAGTGCCACATGCAGTGTTAAACGTCCACCAATTGAAGAATGAGACTTTTAACACTCTTTCCTCTGGTCTGAAGTCATCAAATTGGTCGGCACCAAAAGTTGACAAGTTGGGCTTCAGCATTCCACTGCCTAAGGCTATGGTGTATATTGATAGGTAGAATAGTGTTAGTTGTGTGGTGGATGCTTTGCAAATTTCATTTTTACACGTTGGTTTGAAGCACTCCAGTGTTGCTGTCAGAACCAGCAGCACCATTCCCTGTGTTCATCAATGTCATTGTATTCAGATTTATCATGTCTTCACGTCAAAGGTTTTTTTCTTTCATGAAATCAAAAGGAATAAGAACTATAGTGTCCAATAGCATGCAAAAATTAACAAAGAAAACATGTATTTATAAGAAGAAAGTTTGAAGAACTCGGTCGATGACATTGTATATTACTAAAAATTTGTTTCAAACAACAACTATATTTGTTGGGGATGACCAAATCCAGAACAATGGTAGAGAAGCTAGCAAATTTTAAGAAAATTCTGGATCATCTGGAGACATTGAGGTGAAGCTTGAGAATAAGGATAATACTTTACTTCTTTTAAGGAAGATGATTACGAGTTGAGTTTGAATGTGTTAAAAGTCGAAGGAAAAGAAAATGAATGAGTTTAAGGAGAAAACTGGAAGCAATACTCGTTAGACGATAAGATATAAGTCTCTTCAAATCACTATGTTGTAAAATGAGTGATACTTTTTTGTGTCTTTACAAAACATTTTTATATATTTTACTTTTCTTTATCTAAAATTTAAACTATTATTTCAAAGATTTAACTTTTTTTTAATAAAATAGGTTAATATTATGTTAAAAGTGAATGGTTTGCATGATTATTACTTGATTATATGTTAAACACGTGAACAACTAAAAAAATAGACATGAGAGTAAAAGCAATGATTCCAGGATTTTTTTTTTTTTGAGAAAAACCGTTATTTTGGAAAAGAAAAACGAAAACTCATTTCTTTCATAGAGCTACTTATTTAAGTCTTAAAATAATTATTACAAAAGATAATAATGAGGCAATTCATGATTGAGCAATTAAACTCTATGAGAATATAAACTAAAGTGTTAAACAAAGTTTCAAACTAAAAAAAGTTAAAACAATTTTTTAGAATATCGATTTGCCTGAAACACGTTAATACTATTATCAAAGTTGCCCAACTTTGATACTTTAATAAATAAATAAAAATTGAGAAATAGATTTTCTTGTTAAGGGGGGTTTTTATACACAACAGTTTTAGGTAGCAAAGTGTTGTTTTATAGGCTTATATTTAAGAAGAAGAAAAGGTGGAAGGAACTCACTGTTGCATTTATGAGCAAGGCAAAAGTGATGGTCCAAAAACGGCCCAAATAAGAATCTGCTATGTAAGCACCAAGTACTGGAGTTATCCATGCTGTCCCTGACCAGTTATTCACGCTCGTTACTGATGATACCATGTCTTTGTGCAGCTCTGATGTCATATAAATCACCAAATTTGCACTCACCCCAAAGTATGCAAATCTTTCAAATGTTTGGTTTGCTGCCATCAACGCATGCACACACACACGTCATTCATAATAAACTCATCATGCCTGCAACAACCATAAGTGTTTGTGTTTGTGTGTATGTGTATGATAACTTTCCATTACAAAGCTCACAAGTAGTAATTTACCAACAATGAAAATGCAAGCTTTCCATTTCCCAGTTGCAGAAGAAAGCACAGGGCGTCCACTGAGATCCACTGTGCCATCTAAAGTGTAACCTTTCTCTTCCATGCTACAAAATATAACAACAAAGGAAGATGGAACACCAAGTCTTCTTGAGTAAATATATGAATAACAGCACTTGTACACAAAATGATAATGCAATATTCAATATAATTCTATGGAACCAGCAATGGGCACAGTAAACTCTTATTTCATTTGTCTATTTTTCATAAATATGAGTATTTTATTATAAAATTCAACTGGTAGATTTGGAATTGCAGAGGTGGCTGGCTACTCTGATGATGGGCCAGCCACAAGCCCAAACTCTGAAATGCAGTGGCGTGTGTGACTTTTTAGGTGCTTTATGGTCACCTTCCACAGCTCTTTTCAGTGTATGAAAAGATTGTAACAGATTAGTTTATTTCTAATATTTCATAGTGGGAATTTGTTTATATAAATATGTAGTCAATTTTTACCATTTCGTGTTACCTCGTCTTATTTGTTAATACGATGTGACAAATCCTAATGAATGAAGAGTATGGTGTGTTTTATAGGACAAGAACTTTCAATTAAATAATCTGTCAAAAGTGTAACTTTCAATTAAATAAAGAAAATGACGAGTTCTATATTATGTGATGTTATAGTATAGAAGCTATCACTTGAAATGTATCTCCATGAAAAATGAACACAAAATTCTTTGTCCATGACAGAATAACCTTTAATTTGTTTTCTTAGCCATCCATTGCAAGTTTATTTCGTTCCAAACTTTACAACAAGCACAGCATAATATTGGTTATATTGTGGAACAAATTACTTATAGTTTGCTACGGTTCAAAATCCTTTTAGTCCATACACTGGCGAGCTACAGAATAGGTCAATAATATTCTCTCTATTCATTGACAGCTAGCTAATCAATAAAAATAGTGATGGATTCCATACATGAAGAAAATGTAGAATAAATACTTGTCAAGGAAACACTTTTTGATGCAATTTATAAATGGGAATTTTTCATTTTCAAAAAGTTGAAAAAGCGTACCTTCTTAAGTGTTGATGTATTTCTCTTACAAAAATATTGAACAAATATAGGTATTTTAGTCTTGTTGCTTATACCTTGCATTTTGATCTCCTTATGTTGATGTTGATGTATGTGTTTTAAAGAACATAATAAAAATTATCATTTTAGTTTTGTCGTTTAAACCTTCCACTAAATTTTTTTATTGACAAGAAAAAATAAATAAATGTGTCTCACTTAAGGGATAGTTCAATCCTTATACACAACATCAATCAGAGACACTCTAGCACACAAGGCTATCATAATAGTTAATTTTTCTGAAAGACACAAAAAATATCCAACCAACGTAAATCCTTCATTAGTTTTTAATCGAATGCATACAAATCAGGGATTCTAGGCACCAATCCAAGAAGCAGAAGCCCACAAAAGACAACTTTGATGTGATCCAAGACCAAACCCTTGTACTCGAGGTTAAGAGACGGTATATTCTCAGTTAAGACTTTAGTTGCTCACCAAACATTAATGACCTCAAAAACCAATATATCTAATACGTGTGTATATATATATATATATATATATATATATGGAGTCTTTTTTCTCTCCTATCATTAACATACTTTTTAAGAAAATTGATGAAGAGATATAAGAAAGAAACAATCCCTTAAATATAGAGAAGCAAGAGTATGTAATAGCAAGATTTAGAATAGAAGTTGTCTTTAAATACCCAAGATAATTACATTGAAACTCAACAAATTCTAAATGCTCACACTTTAATTCCATGGTTGGTCTTTTGCAAGAATAGAAGGCTACTTGGATAAGGCATCGAAAATTAAGTTTGCTAAAATTTTAAGAATAATGTTTTGTTAACACATTTTTTCAAGTTACACACTCTTGACGCCACAAACGTGGAAACAGTAGGTGATGTGGCAAGGGTATTGTTGTAAATGTTATGATGGTGATGTGGCTTTGGGAGATAGAAAGGGGAAGATCGCAAGGTTTGAAAACGGTGTGAGAAGTTGAATCGCCAACTTGTCGCTCGACAAGCTCCTCCCAACTTGTCAACGTTGTCGCTCTCGACCTCGACGTCGTCAAGAACCTCCAGCGCCTCACCGTGATCGTCGTTGTCGCGCTCGACGTGACGGCGCACCGGGAACAACTTTAGCGCTAATAGCAAGGATCGGGTGCGGTCGTTGTCATGGACGAAAGCGCGGAGCTGGTCAGCGTCGAAACAGATCCACACGACTCTCAGAACGTTGTCGGAAAGGCCGGTGTAAGGCCCTTCACCGCGAGGATCTAAGGCGCAACACTCTGATCCAACACTACCTTCAATCGGAACAACCTTCCACGTCTTATAAATATGGGTCATATATTACACCGGTTATATGGTTTAACTGATGTAATATGTGTTATTTTGAGTAAAAAAAATATTACATCGGTTGTTACTAAGAACCGATGTAATATAGCTCGCACTGCTCATTCGCACACAATCTCACTTTGTTATGTCATTGTCATGTTTGCAACGTCAAATGTGTATTACTATTAGAGGGTGTCAATATATTAGGATTCAAATTTTAAATATATTCAATACAACCAGTCCTATTTTATTTTTGTTCCTATAAAATTTAGAATAATTTTTAGGTTCTTATCTATAACTATTAATTGATACCTGTAAGTATTTTGAGTACACATTTCGATATCAATTATATCTTTATCTACATAATTTATTTTATTATTTTATCATTTATATCTTGTAATTATTTTTTAAAATTTAATTAACTATTTATAATAAAAAATTATCTTGTAATTCCGATTTCACACTAGTAATCAAAGGAAAAAGGTATTGCAGTTAGAGGTTTATGAAGATGATGTAATAGATAAAAATTAAAACCTTCTTGTTGTAATATTCTTATATTTATCACATATAAAATTATAATCCACATGAAATATCAAATAAATATTTACATAGACATATTAGTCATATAATATTTCAAAATATATTTCTCTTCATAAGGATTTTAATATATTAAAAACTTTAATCAAAACATCAATTTTAAACATGAGTTACTCCCTCACTCAAAGTGGAACAACATCACCTGAATTATCATTGATCATTATATAAAAAGAAAACACACAGCACAAGCAACAAGGATATTCTAAATTTTTCAATAAAACTTTAAATAAAACAAATTTTATTCACTAATCGCCAAGTATTTACAAATTCATCTCTGTTCCTACTAAGGAGATGAGACCTAGAGAATTATTGAAGTCTTCGTCTTCCTCCTTCGGTCGGGCATCCTACTGGGGATCCACTGGAATCCTTCTTCTCGTCTTCGTGCTTCTCCTTCGGCTCTCGGTCTTGGGTGAACACTGAATGGGGGGGGGGGGGGGGGGGGGCTCCGGGCGATCTCCCCCCCACGGGATAGAGGCAAGGGTGGGGGCGCCGTTAGGGGGGAGACCAAAAAAATAAAAACCACCCTTTCTCTTCTATACTACTATTTTTT
>Ga0123342_1002459_pt1 | contig 30762 bp, 15 predicted proteins | sample Turbeawhitnodule_FD_89960 | JGI IMG/M metagenome (GOLD analysis project Ga0123342, IMG submission 89960) | Root nodule microbial communities of legume samples collected from Mexico - Turtle bean Mexico white nodule | ecosystem: Host-associated > Plants > Roots > Nodule | place: Mexico: Nepantla... | reverse complement strand
GAGTTTTTTTTTTTTTTTTTTTACTTTTTTTAATAATAAAATAATATTAATTTCTTAATTTTTTTTCCCTAACATAATTTTAAAAGATAAATAATTTATAAAAAAATTATTTTTTTTTTATTTTTTTTTTTATACTAATTAAAAAAAATTTTTGGTTATTTTTTTTCACATGTCTTAATAAGAATACAATATAACTTACCTAAATATTTTTACCTAACTAGACTTATAAAGAGTAATAATTTGAAAACAAATTAAGATTTTTTTATTAGAAAGTACACATCTTTTTGGAACTTTTTAGATTATTAAAATTAAGGATATTTACATATGGACTGATAATTTTTTTTTGAAAATTAATAAGAAACTAAAATATGATTTTTTAAATTTTTTTAGGATATATTATCACGTAATGGTGTTGCTATCATTTGAAGTAGATGAATAAATTACTCCACAATTTTTGTTTGTAAGAAAAAAGTAACTAGTATATCTATTTATTAATGATTATATATTTATATTTATTAAAATAGAATAACAAATTTTGTATTTTAATTTTTACTATAAGATTAAGTAACTTTTTTTATAAATATAAAAGAAAGTTAAGCTTGTGAAAAAAAAAAAACAATAATCATAAAAATAATTCACAATCTCTTTAGTTGACTTTTTTTCATCGTAAAATATTTAACAACCATAAAAAGTATTTTACAATTGTTTTGTAATTCTTTTATAACAATCTTATAAAGTTAAAAATTAAAAATAAAATATAATTCCAAAATATTAGCTGGGTTCAAATTTTATACTGAATTTAAACGGAAACAAATTAAACAATTTGTTATTTAATATTTGATTCATATTTTGATAAAAATTTAATTAAATCCAGCCACAAATATACAAAATTGAAACACATTTCCCGTTGAATGAAGGGAATATATACTTATGAAAAGAATTTGTGGGAATTTACTATTAAAAAATCTTGTAAATAAATGCTGCATTTATGATTATAATAGAGAAATAATGAATACTAATAGTTTATTGTAAATAAGTTGGCGTTATAAATTAAATTGGTAAAATGAATGAATATTAATAGTTGGAACATTTTCCGAAAATAATAAAACGAGGGGCAGTAAATAAGTTGAAAATTTACGAAAGTAGATATATTTTTCCCTCCCTATCCTGTAATAGTATTGTCATTTGCATCCTTGTCTTCTCTTCCCACAAAAGCTCCACTTGTTACTTCTTTCTCTGCAATTCTCTCATTTTCTGCTTTCTCTCGCTCTATAAATAATCTGCAGAATTTTGAAGCGAATTCTGAATCTCTCTCTCTGCAATGGACTGTGCCTCCGAAGATAGCTCCGATAACTCTCAGCGACCAGACTCACATAAGGACCAGCGAGTCTATTTCGTTCCTCACAGGTCTCTCCCCTTTCAAGATTCCACTCATTTCTCACTTCAATTCAATTCGCGCCTTATTTAACTTTTCCCTAAATCTGTAACTCCATTTCCTCACTGTGAATCTCCGTAATCCGAAGCAACAGAACTAACAATGCACCTTTAGGGTTGGACCGATCGAGGCGAAGCTGAATTCGATTTTATCGTTTTATGTATTTTTAATGTTTTTCGTGGAATAATCGAACTGGCTGGCGTGTTGATTTTTTGTGCCTCGTGTGGATTTTGCTGTGATCCGAGCTTGTCTGCATTGTTTGATTGAGATTGAATGCGTGAAGAGCGTTGGTGGTTGATTCCGTGTGTTTCAGGTGGTGGAAGGATGCTCAGGATTCAATGCCTGCGGATTCGGATAAGAAGAAGGGAATTGCGTATGCCTCTTTTCCTGGTTCGTCCTATGCTGGTCCTATGAAGATTATCAATACCATCTTCAACTCGGATCTTGTGTTCAGTCTTCGGAGAGAGGAGGATTTGCAGCACATTCGTGAAAATGGCGAAGTTGGTGTATCTGGACGGGATTTTGCTTTAGTATCTGGAGATATGTGGTTGAAGGCACTCAAGTGGTGAGTAAAGATGGATAGGTGGCTTAAAATGTATGATGTTTAGGTTAGAATGTGCACCGATGCAACTTTTTTTTTCTACTTCAACCTAGGTTTGGGTCCCATGGCTTTTTGAATTTTAGATAGTTGGTGTTGTGCTTTGTGTTGTGTGAAATTCTTCTAGCTTTGAACATTTATGGCTCAGCTTTGTGCTGTTTATTTATGCTTAATAGTTTTAACAGTTTTTCTCACTCCATATTCCATAGTCGAGTAATCACGTTGCCTGCTGAACTTAAAGAATTTCAAGTCTTGGACATAGTCATCATTGATTTTTCTGTTTCCGTGGCAAATGAGTTCTACCTCTTTTTTATGCTTGAGTTTATAGTATACAAGTCAATTAATTGTTTGAGCAAATTGGGTTTTTTACCAGAAGTATGCTAGATTTGATGCAAGATAGTTGGAGTTTCTGTGAGGGTTTACAAGTTCTTGGGAAGCGGTTTGCACCTGGCAGAGTGTTGTCCATAACCTTTGAACATGTCTAAGCAGACATTTCATATTAGCGAAGGACTTCTTTTCGAAGGAGCAAGATTAAGTATACTTAGTGCCACATGAAGAAAACTTACTTGTTTACCGGACTTGCACCTTTAACGAAGGATGTTATGGAGGAGAGGTCTAGTGGTTTTAATATTCTATCGTAGCTGTTGTTTGATAACCATTAGATATTACCGTATCAATAGCTCAGTCCACGGATTTTGAATCAAAGTTGCTCTCTTGGCCGTTATATGCTAAACAAGTCCCCCTTCATGGTAACCATGCTATATAGGTCATGTAAGCCTGAGCTTAAAAGTAACTAGCATATTAATGATTCATAATTCAATGCATTGATTCATAATTTTAGGTCATATTACTCCTTTCTCTTTGTTTTATTAACTTATGTATCTTGTAAAGAATTTCAAGTGGTTACTTGCATTGCATGTTCCGTAATAAGTAGATCTGAGATTTTATAACGTGCAAGTTTTTTTTAATGTGAATTTGAAATTAAAATAGTTCATTTTTGATGATGCTACTGATGAAAGTTTTCTGACATCTAGAATATTTAGATTGTTCATGTCTGCATCATCACGTGCTTTGATATTTCATGTAGGCATAGTGATTCAAAAAATGTAGCGAAGGATGACAAAGGCTTTTCAGCCACTGACAGTGATATGGCAGATGTATATCCTTTACAACTCAGACTTTCTGTTCAGAGGGAAACAAATTCAGTTGGAGTAAGAATAAGCAAAAAGGTCTCTCTCTCTCTCTTGGCTTGGTTTTTTTCCTCTCCAATTTCTTTTATGTTGTGTTGGTATAGTGAAAATGGCCATGAAAGGGAAGGAAGACAGTAGAAATAAGAGGAAATTAGGGACGTTGGTCTGTTTGTCACCCTAGAATAGCATACAATTTTTCAAAGAAAGGTGAGTCCCACCCTTTAGAATTTCTCCCCAAATATGTGGAGAAAAGAGGCAAGTGAACAATACTTTAGTAGTTTACCTAGGTGTGCCTCCTCAGCTCCTATTTAAATGTGTGCCTGTTCATTGTTTATTTCAAAGTTTCCAACGTTATTCTCCATCACCCTGTGCAAGGCAACACAAGTTGCACACTCTCTTGGGCCTAGTCCATAATTTAGTCAACTTTGATAAATATTTTTTTTTGCGGGATACTGAGGATTTAGATAATAATTTATATGTCTTCCATCACTTTTGTTCTATAGTCATTTAAAGAGAGATTTGAGGTGGAAAATATTTCCCAACTGAACATTTGCCATATATTGTTGTTTATTATGTCTTGGTTAGGTGCATCATAGTTTTTGGATGGGTCTAAGAATTTCATTTTTATTAAGACATTGTTAAAAATGATATGATACGCGCGCGCGCACACACACACACACACACACATATATATATATACATACATACATATAGGAGTGATTGAGTTTACTCCTCTTCCTCGTCCTTTATTTATTTTTTAATCAAAGGGTTTTTGTTAAATATATATCTCTTGTAATGGGTTAGTCTTTCTTTATCTTTGCCTGCTGTAGCCATTTGGCAGGTGGAACAATTGCACATGCTATCACAATGTACCCTTTTGACTTTTGTTACACACACACACACACATACACACACATACATATGTTACTGTGTGAAAAACTCAAGCTTTTCTCTCTAAAACTTAAGATTTAAGTTGGTAAAGAGTGGGTTCTAATCCCGCTCTATTATTGCAATCATTGTTCGGATACTATGACTGTCACTACCATTGACAACTTTTATAGTGGACCTCAAGTCAGTTTGCATCATCAAGCTTGACTCATTTTAGCTGTCCCAGAGGCAGAAACTGCCTCGCCATCCGTCTCTTCTTTGCATTGAACATAGGTCTAAGTTCTCATTCTCCCTTGCGTTTAGTTTTCTCTTTGTTCGAACATGACTCATTCTGGTCCTTTTTTCCATTTCTGGAACTCCCCAACCATAACATCAATGAAATTCAAAGGCAAAAACCATCTATCTTGATCAGCTTATGTGAAACTATGTTTCCTTGTTCAGAGGTAATGTGATTTAGAGAAAGATAGTCAAGAGTAGTGGAAAAAGCTTGATTTCCAACTTTGTGTTTTGTTGTGGCAATATGTAGAGCTCAACATTTTAGGAACCTTGAATCAAAACCTGTAATTCTTTTTGTAGGAAGGCTCAAAATATCTTTGACAACAATATTCAGTGCTTACATGGTTCAGCTGAAAAGTTGACATCTTTCAAGCAATACCATTATGCCATGGTCTGTTTTGTTGTTCAAGCTCAATCTACAGTTTTAAAACTTTAAATACAATTCCTCATTCAATCATTTGACCACAAGAACATTATTACATAATGTCTCTTGTCAGATCTTTGGTTGCACATGTTTTGTACTTGTTGTCTCCTCCAAGTCTAAACAAACTTTTTGTAACAGCTATCAAATGTATCTATTGATTTAGAAGAATTTTTTTTGATAAGCTACAATAGGATATTGTAATTAATTTCAAGTGTTCTATTGGAAGAATCTAGAGATCTCTTTGTAATCCTTACTTTAGAGTTAAATTTTTTTATGTATCGAGGTTGATATACTGTTTCATTGATTCAATTCAATAAAATCTTTTTTCTGATACTGTTTAATCTCTTTCAAGTTGGTACTAGAGCCTCCTGGTCTTGGGGGCTTTGCTTCTGCATATCTTCATTGTCGTCTTAGTTGTGGATCCCCTTTTTAGGGTTTCCTGAAGTGCACCAAATTTGTGTTTCATGCCCACCGTTTCTATCACTGCCTTTTCCACTGTCGTTGTCGCTCTTGGAGCCTCCAATCATATCGTCAATCACACTAGTGGATTTGCTGTCCTTCAATCTGTCAGCTGCTAGAGTCAAACTGCCATCTGAGTAGCCACGTGCCTACACCTATGTCTTCTTGCTATGTGAGTGGGCTTCGCGTGCCTTGTGATTCCGCTGCCGCTTGCTTCGCCAGAGTCTCCTTGAGGTGGCAGTTCCAGACCTGCCCCTGTTTTGCCCTTTTACATTGGGTTGCATGTCTCTCCTTTGAAAATAGCATTTTTCACGACAAAACTCATTTTTTTCTTTCTTTGATATGTTCTTTTAAAGCTAAGGAATCTCTGTATTTTGGCAAGACAACTCTAGTAAGCAATGTTGTTCTTCCACAAGTGTCTAATGATGGTCGTCTTAACCATTGAAATTATCTCTAGTGAGTTCAATTTATTAGAAAGGTACGAGTAGACTCAACCATATTGAAAGAGAGATCGTCAATGTTGCTAAGATCGCGAGTATACTCGCAAACACGTATGATTCAACGAGTTTGGAGGAAAAGGCGAGTTGGCTCGGACGACGGATTGTCACTTGCGTGGGTTGGAGTGAGTAGGCGTGCTGCTCAGTGAGTTAGAGGACCGTTGGACCGTCTCGATCCTCCTACTCGTCTCGCTCGCCACCGCTTGCACCCTCTCGCCGTCGTCGCCCTCGCCACCACTTGCTCTCGCCACTGCTTGTGTTAGCAAGTTCTCACATTCGCCGGTGCTCGCGCACACTGCGGTTTCTGTCATTATTTTCTCTGTTTTGCTCCTTGCTTTTATTTTCTGTTATCTACTCTGCTCCTCCTTTATTTTCTCTTTTCTGTTCTGCTCCTCCTTTATTTTCTCTTATCTATTCTGCTCCTGCTGCCTTGTTTTATAAAGGCATCACTACTGTTTACTAATATAAAGGATTTTTGTGGAAGGTTTATTTGTATTAAATATTTATTAGTTTATTAATTATTTTATGCATCAATTTTATGAATTTTAATATAGTTTAGTTGTTTTATACATTGAATATTATTTTTCGTATCACATATTTTGTTTTTCATATACCACTAACTCTTACAAGTCGAGTTACGATCCTCAAGTTATGATTTTTTATCTCTTTTCCAATCCTCTTACGATCCTCGAGTTTAACAACATTTGAGACTTTATCTCAAGATAACCCTAGGACCGGAGCTGTTTCATAAGGGTAGAGCAGTATGAAATTTCTGGGTATTGCGATGTTGATTGGGGAAAGTATCCTATGTATATAGGTGGTCCATTACAAGGTCTTGTGTATCCATTGGAGGAAATGTGTAATTTGTTAGATTGAAAGAGATGAAGGATGAGGATCAAGAGTTCTCTTAAAGTTACTCTTAGAGTAACAGGATACCTCCACACACACACACAATAATTTGATTTAATACAAGTGCTTTTATATTCAAAATCATTAAGGAATTGTGATACTTATTTGTTCATTATCATCTTATTCAAATTCTAATCTGTTGTTCCCATTTATTCCCTTCCTTTTAGGACAACGCAGTTGAGCTTTTTAAAAGAGCCTGCAAAATGTTCAGTGTGGATTCAGATATGGTAATAGAATATTCTTTTTACAGCTATAGTTATGTCTGTGAAGGGATCCACTTACTGTAAGTTTTGTCTAATTCCTCCTAATAACTCTTTATACACTGTAAATCCCATAATCCAACAGTTGGATTAAGAGTTGACAATAAATAGATCAAGTCCATTTTTTTTGTAAAATTACATACCTGGTTATGTTCAATTTATCTAAAATTCGATATGCATTTGTAAGGATATGACATGAATGAACAGTTAACTTTTTCAAATTTTTATTCTAGAAAATGTTATTAAGTGGGTCCCTTCCAATGTTTTACACACATGCAATTCAACTCTTACTTATAGAAATTGACATTTTCCTACCTGTTATTGCACAGTTATGCATTTGGGACTATTCAGGTCAGATAACATTTTTTATGAGTGACAAAACCCAGATCCCAGTTGACTGTCAAAGGCAGTCTGATCAGGAGGTGTGTAGTATTATGTCTTGTTTAAAATTGGTTTGTTTATGCTTGTATGTCTTTATATTTTATATTCACAGTTTTAGATTATATTTTGATCACAAACTATTCCATTTTCCCAGTGTTAGGGATGAGCATATGTATTTTATGTGCCATAGCTACTTAGCATACTTCAAAGATTATGGTTTTTGCATATTAAGACTGTTAGATACTTTAATGGCTATTTTGAGGTTTAGACTAGTACTACACAAGGGGTGCCAAAATGGGTTCAAACCAGTGAGCTAATTTGATTCACCACGGGTTTGAGTCAGATTTGGTTTAGTCTTCTAAATGTGGGCCAAATTGAACTTGGCTCTCTTAACCAGCTGGTGAAATGGGTTTGTGCGAAGTTGGAGGTGGGTTTACCCATAAGCCACCAACATCAACCGTTTATGATTTTTTCATTATAATTATTTTCTAATTTTAATTTTGTAGGTTATCACTTCGGTATTTTTTAAGATTAGAATGTTGTTCAATAATGTTTGAATGATTTGGATGCTTAATTTATTTGTGTGCCCAATTATATAAGTTAATATTTTGATATTTATTTACTATCTTTATAATATCACTTCTTAATTGTGGTTAATGCTTGGTTAAATAAGTGAACACCTTGTATTGCTATAGATAGGTGGGTCGAGTCAATCCACTTTGATTGTATTACAATAAATACGTGTAACAAGTTGGGAGAGCAAAACTTGTTTAAGTGAGCCAACCTACCTAACCCACCAACCTGTGATAGGTCGAGTTTGGTTACAAAATTTCTAGCTCACCAAAAAGTGAGCTAAGTTGAGTTGACTCGTTTTTAGCTCAACTCATGATTAGCCAACTTGTGTGAGCTGGGTTGGCTTACTTTGACACCCCTAAGACAAGTTCTCCTCTACATGAAATGCACTGTGTTTCTTGTTTGGGGTCCTTTACTTGTTTACATGACTTCTATAATTTTAGTAAAACGTTATCATGTTTGTATGGTTCGGTCAATATCAGGTATTGCTCTATTGATAGTTTGGGACATGATATCAGTATTGCTATACTTCCTATGTTATTTATTTTGTGTGTCGCATAAACTGTAGAGTGTTCATTCATGATATTGCTTATGTGATCAGATATTAGTTTTCAGCCCGGAGCAAATGTTTAGTGGCCTTCTGAAGATGCAGCCTATTTCCTTATGCACAGAAAAAAAAAATCTTTTCTCCTATATTTTCACAAGTTTTTTATGATGAAGAAGTTTTTGTCCTCAGAATTTTCTTGCTGAGATTTGACTCTTTTCCCTAGGTTTGTTGATGCAAGAACCTTAGGGTTGAATGATTTGGGAAAAAAGCATAATTTCTTGGAACTTAAAGATAATGATAGCTTCTTCAATAATATCTCGGAAGTTGTAAGCTTCCTAAGAATAACCAAGTCCCATTGTGTGATCCACGAATAGTTGATGTCGTCGAATGGGATAGAGGCTATTGTTGTTGTTGTCTTCGCTGAAGATAACTTAAATTTCTGTGATTCTTTGTGAGTTATCATTTACTTTGTCTAGATTGAATGTCGCTTTCACTAAAATTTATCATAAGTGATTTGAACTTCTGAAATATTGGTTATATGAAATTAGCTTTCAGTGAGATAAGGCTTTTGTTGTCATTGTTGATTGGATTTCCTTATGTGCCATATTAATGTCAACTTTGCATGATATACAGATTCTTTTGGAGTTGCAAGTTTATGGGTTGTCAGACTCAATTAGATGCAGGGAAGGGAAAAAAGATGAGATGGCAAATTTTTCTGGCAGTGCTTCACTGAAGATGAATGGCTCTTTTGACAGTGCGAATTCTGATTGTATGCATGCCAATTCTTTGACCTTCTCTTTAGGCCCCGGTGAAGCTGGTTCCTTGGGATTAACTGGATTACAAAACCTGGGAAATACTTGCTTCATGAACAGTTCCCTCCAATGCTTAGCACATACACCAAAGCTCGTTGATTATTTTCTGGAAGATTATGTTAGTGAAATCAATCATGAAAACCCTTTGGGCATGAATGTATGTAATAATTCATTTCAAACAGCTCATAATAATTTAATATTTTTTATATCTTAAAGTTTTTTATGGTTGCCATTGGTTGGGACATGGAAACTTCAATACCTGTGTTGTCTTCCACTATTTTATTTTCTTGGTATATGCTTCTTTGTCAGGGTGAGATAGCTTTAGCGTTTGGAGATTTACTCAGGAAGTTATGGGCACCTGGAGCAAGTCCTGTGGCACCAAGGGTATTCAAATCAAAACTTGCTAGATTTGCCCCCCAGTTCAGTGGGTTTAATCAGCATGATTCTCAAGTGGGTGCATTTGGCCCTTTCGTTCTCTTTTTTGCTAACATTTTTGGCTTTAAAAGGTTGGTGTCTCGTGTTCCCTAACATTGTCAACTATATTCATGCATCTTAATAGGAACTTCTTGCTTTTTTGTTGGATGGTCTTCATGAAGATCTGAATCGTGTTAAATGTAAGCCTTATGTTGAAGTAAAGGATGGAGATGGTCGACCAGATGAAGAGGTTGCTGATGAATATTGGCATAATCATTTGGCTCGCAATGATTCTGTCATTGTTGATGTATGCCAAGTATGTATTCATCTCATTGTATGCAATGTAGAGTTAATTACATGCACTCACATGATGTGAAGAATTCAGTTTCTTAAGTAGTTATTTTTAAAAACTTTGATGGAAAATTAGTGATTTCCTTGAGCATTTGAGTTTAATAAAAGCAATTAGTTAGAGTTCAAACTACTATTTTAACCAATTGGTTATAACTATAAGTAACAGGTTATTATGTCTGTTATGCCAAATTCACAAGTTCTGGATATTACAGCCTGATTCGTGTCTATAATATTGCTAAGAGAATTTTAATGAATTCAGACATATCATTATTTGGGCAGAAAATCTAATATAAAGAAATTGTTTAAAAAAAAATTCTCACGTATTGTGTTAAAGATTGTGAAGATACTGGTTTCATGTGAGATGAAGGAGCATGGACAATTACCATTGGACCTTCCATAGTTGGTCGATAATGTTAATAGTCCAACAAATTATTTAAGGTCTGTTTGCACAAACTTCTCCATAAATACTTTTAGAAGAGAAAAATAAGAACAAAAAATTAAATTAGCTTCTCCATAAACTGAAATTAGCTTATGCATTAACTAATTTGTAAAAGCTCTCTTATTGAACTTCTCTAAATTCTTCTTTATTAACTTGTGCATAAGCTAATTTTGGCTAATGGAGAAGTTTATTTCATTTTTGTATTCTTGTTTTCCTCTCCTAGAAAGTCTTATGGAAAAGTTTGTCCTAGACTTGTAATTCGCAATAGCATTTATTTGTGAAGGGAGTTAGAATAATAAGAAATCCTTCTAGATTGAGTGATACATCTCCTAGTTAAATTGCTATTTTTTTTTTTTCTAATTCATTTGAAGATGAAATTTGGGGTCCTTTCCATGTTCATGAGAGCTATTTTAATATTTTTTTCTTATGGTAACTCTCTTTACCTTATGGATTGCATTCGTCATTTTATGCAGGGTCAGTATAAATCAACATTAGTTTGTCCTATTTGTAGGAAGGTCTCTGTAACATTTGATCCGTTCATGTACTTGTCATTACCTCTACCTTCAACAACAATGCGGACAATGACTATAACTGTTGTTAGTGGCAGTGGTGATAAAATGTCTCCATTATCACCATATACTATTTCTGTTCCAAAAAATGGAAGATTTGAGGACCTGACCCGTGCTCTTAGCATTGCATGCTCTTTGGGGACTGATGAGACCTTATTAGTAGCTGAGGTTTATTTTCTTTAATATTTGTTTAAACTCATTTGAAGTCACTTCCCTCCATTTTTAGTTTCTTTGTTGATACATTTTAATCCTGTAGAAAACCACATGTCTGATGCTATTGCTCTGGTACAGGTATACAACAATTGCATTATACGATTTCTTGAAGATCCTACCGATTCATTATCCTTAATAAGAGATGCTGACAAATTAGTTGCATACCGATTTTTGAAAAATAACACTGACGGTCCTTTGGTTGTCTTCATAAACCAGCACATGGAGGAGTAAGTCAATATATTTGTGGTAATAAGATTGATTTTCTTTAGTAAGAACGTTTCTTTATTATTATTTTTAAGTGTTTTGAATATCTATCATAATGCTTATTGGAATTCGGTAGTTATTTATTATATACTTTTCCTGTCTTACATATATGGACTGGAGGGGAGCCCTCCTCCTTTCTTTTCTTTCTTACATTGAGGTTCTAAATTAAGTCGGTGGAATATGCGATTTCCAATTTATAAAGCCTTTTATAAGAATAAAAGGATATGCAGTAACGGATGGGCTGCATGATTTCATAATTTTTTCCTAGTCTCAATCCCTACAACATGCTGCTTGGATTCAGCAGGGATTTAATACTCACTGTCACAGACTTGCTCACATCCATATACTTGTTTTAAATGAGGTTCTTTATTGTCACTAGTGATTTCCTTTTAATAAAGTTTCTGTTTGATATAATTTTTTCAGGCAGTTTGTCTATGGGAAGCAAACTCTGAATTGGAAGGCCTTTGGAATTCCTGTTGTAGCTAGGTTTTGTAATGTTACAAATGGATCTGATCTCCGCAATTTGTATCTGAAATGGTTCCATCCATTTCAAAATCCAATTGAAGAGGCCTTAGAAAACTGTCTCATGTCTAAGGAAACTGAAGTTGCAGAAATGGAGGTCACAACTCCTAGTTTAGGTTCAAATGTGAATAAGTTAGACACTCCTTCAGATGGAGGAATGGAGTTTTACCATACAGACGAAAAGGGGACTATCAAGAATTCCAAGATACCAATGAACGAGCCTCTAGCAATAAATGGAGAGTTGAAGCTATTGCACGTGCTTGTTTGTTGGTCAGAAGAACAGATTAAGAAATATGATACACAGCTTTGTAGTTCATTGCCTGAGGTTTTCAAGTCTGGTTTTTTAGCAAAGAGACCTCAAGAGTCAGTTTCTCTATACAAGTGTCTTGAAGCATTCTTACAAGAAGAACCTCTTGGACCAGAAGACATGTGGTTAGTTAGCTATTTTTTATTGCCTTCAAGCATGTTAATATGTCAAATGTGGAAGATATTTTAAATTAGATTACTATGTATTTAAGCTTTTCCAAATAATTTTAGTTCGGGTCTCACAGTGGCTCAGCATTTTTATTCAGCTCATAACTGATATGAATTCAGCATAACCATCACTAAATTATCCTATTTGCAGGTTAGGGTTGGATACTTAATGCCATTAAAGTTCAAACCCTAAATAGTGTCTTATTAAAGACTGATTAGGGACAGCCTTTTTTTTGTAATGATTTGGATTTCAGTTTAAAGTTTTGTTTGCATCTATCTTAAATCTCAATGTTAATCTTTTCTCCAAGTTTTTCCTGGGTCAATTAGTACAAGTTAGAGCAGCTGTCAGTTTTCCTAATTTTAATCTTATAAACACAGCTAGGAAATATTTTTTCTAAACTTTTGTTTTCCATCAGAAAATACTTCTATGCCAAGATTTCACACAACTATTCTGTTCTATGAAGTTCTATACACAAGGGTTATCACTTGGAACATACCCATTCTTCTCTTAAATTACTTATCTTCTCGTCTTTCTATTCTCTAAGAAGCAGTTTTCTGTAATGTCAGGTACTGTCCTGGCTGTAAAAAACACCGTCAAGCTAGTAAGAAGTTAGATCTTTGGAGACTGCCTGAAATTTTGGTCATTCATCTCAAGAGGTTTCAATACAGTCGGTACTTGAAAAACAAGCTGGAGACATGTGTTGACTTCCCCTTAGATAATCTCGACTTGTCAGCTTATATTAGCCACGGGAATGGTGAGTCTTACCATTACACACTTTATGCTGTCAGTAACCATTATGGAAGCATGGGAGGTGGGCACTATACTGCATTTGTCCATGTAAGTGCTGTTCGTTTTTTTAATACTTATTATTTTCTTTATTTTTTAAGTTTATAATTTGGGATATCAGAAATGGTTTTGAAATATTTGAAATGATTTGAGTTTAAGAACATTATAGAGCACATTAAAGCCCGTAAACCTTAGAAATGGTTTGAGAACTCAAACAACTCTCATCATTACTGTCATGAGGATTATGGATTGAATTTTGGACCTCTATCCAACGGCTTACTAGTTGTAGATGGTGAAATTTTGATTGGATATGATTGACATCAATATGATCATTATGAAATTGTGGAAGGTTTTTATTATCTGTAAATTGTTTAAAAAGCGCTCTCATTGCAATTTCTTAATGTTCATCCATTTTTTCTGCTTTTCTGTATTTCATGTAGCGAGGTGGTGATCAGTGGTATGACTTTGATGATAGTCATGTTAATCCCATCAGCAAGGAGAAGATAAAGTCTTCAGCTGCCTATGTTCTTTTCTACAGAAGAAATTTTGAAGTATCAACATAATGAGCGTAGCATATAGTTCGGAACAGCCTTTTGAAGCTTGATACCATTTATTAACATTATTGCCGCCATAGTCTTACACACAGCGGGTAAACTTTGGCACAAAGGTAAGATTATTGCATTGTGGCCTGGTGGTCAGAGGATTTAGTTGCGGAAATAGTCTCTGCGCATCAAATTAAGATTATGTGCATCCGAGCCTCTTCACACCCCACAATAGGGTGCTTAAGTAATGAACCGCCCCTTTTCTATAGTCTTACAAGTATACTTAACAAGGTAGCATTCTTTTGTTATTTACTCATTTAGAAGTTTTAGACTAACTGGAGTTTCAGTAAGGCAAGCAATGGAAACTTTAAAACTTCAGGCAGTACAAAGGAAGGAAGACTATAACATAGTAACATTTTAAGAGGAGAGGGACATACCTGAGAGATGAAAGCATAGTGTTTACAGCTGTTTAACCCTGTAAAGAGAAATCTATTCTAAAGAGAGTTAGACCAAAGCCTGTGAATTAATTTTACGTCCAATTATATTCTTTGTTTCTATTTTGCTCATTTAGTGAAGACTGATTGATTATTCAACAGGTTTGCCTCAGCAAATTGATTTTCTTTTTTCTGTTATGGTGACCAGAATGTGGTCTGTTAGAAATTCACATATGTAAGAGTTGTTTTGGAAAGAAATTATTTTTAACGGGCTTGGTATTTTATTGCAATAGTTCGAAGTTCTTGATACACTATTATTAGGATAGCACAAGTACAGAGAATAATTTTTCCTAGTTCACAAAATTTGTGTTTGAATATTAGCTGTACCTCATTTAAATGTTTCTCTTAGTAATGTGACTGTGGGACCTGATGTCATGTGTTAGAAGATGATTACTAGTGAAGGACCTAAAATGGTGGTGGTCTTGGATAAAAAATTCTACAATTCCAGGTGGAAAAGAACACAGAAGAAAAGAATGCAATTGGTAGAAACTAAGTTGGTGAATTTGATTCCGATATTGAGATGGATAGTGCATTATAGATATATTTTGAAGAAATGAACTACGGTGGATTGGAGTAATCCCGTAATAATGTCTGACAGTTGTTAGTTCTGAGCAGGATGGACCACGCTTCCTTGGTTTGCAATTTAGTGTAAGACGTGCCAGATCCCTTTGATTGATTGTTGTAGTACCATAGTACTTGAGGCAGCCTTACGCATGCATAACCAGGACCACTGCCTTTTCAAATTCTGCTAATTCATCACCATTTACGTCCTTACTTGTAAACATCCTCTACCCTTTACCAGGACCCTTATTTCCTACACAACTACTTCTTCTCCTTTATACAATATACCATCTCAAAGTTTTATCATCCTTTTAATAAGGTTATTTACATTTCTAGAAAGCTTTTCGTATTTTTATTTATGTCTTTGTCTTTGTTCAGACTTTCATATCTTTACATCATAAATAAATTCATGATATTTAACTGGGATAAAATTCTCACTCTGAACTCAAATATAGGTAAAAAAAAGAGAGGCTATATTTGGGGAACTTAAATATAAACAAATTCAATAATTTAAACTGGCTTGCTTATTTATATTGATCTGTGTAATTTTGTTACAAGAATTTCATACAAGAGATTAGCATGAATATTATTATTTTAATTATTTATTGTACTATAATAAAGAAACACGTAAATATAAAATAAATTATCGATATAATTATGTTATAAATAAAACTGAGTATACCTAAATATAAATGTGCAGTTATTAATACGTAATTCGTATTTTTTGTTTTGATTTTAATTTTTCTTCTTTTATGTTTTGAATAGTTAGAAAAACATACCGTTAGATAGTATTTTTTTTTTATCTCAAGTTACTAGAAACTTTGAGAAAATAAAAAAAAAAAATTTGAAATTTCCCACCTCCAAAATCTTTTGTTGCACACCACAACCAAAATGTTCACAAAAATGTGTCCATTAGTAGTGAACTTAGGTGAATTTCTAAAAAGAATTGTATAATTTGTGATGAGATGGAGCATGAGTTCACGATGTAAATTAAAAAACAAGGTAAGTTTTTATTTTTTACTTAATTTTTCAGAAATCACACGCATCTGCTTCATCCGCACTCCATATTTGTTATTATGCTTGGTATGATATTTTGAAACTTTCATTATTCTTTTCTTTTCTTGAACGCATACATAGAAGACAACAAGAGAGATATTATTCTTCACAAGAGTATATTACATGATTTTATTTGTGTGAAAAAGAGAGGAGATAAAGTAAAACATGAAGATCCGTGGTAAATATTTATAACATTTCAATTTTAATTATATTAAATAATGTCATAATTTTTGCAAATAATCGACTTTATTATTGTTTGTTTCATGATCCATTTGTTTAATGTGAGCGTGAGATTATGATAGTTAAATTGGAGATGGCGGTAGTGGGAAATTAGCAACGGCGATAGGTGAAATGACAGTGGGAATTGGGTCAGAAACATTCATTTATTGTTTTGTGCAAACCAAGGTAAAGTCAAGTCACCCATGTATCTATATGCCTATCTTTCTTTCAGACAAGATCCATCCCACACACACTCACACATGCATCCAATTAACCCACCAACCTATTTGATTTGACGTTTCAGATTCTCCCCTTTTAACCTTATCCCACCGGACAATCTCTCTCTTCTTCCCCACTCTCTTCCTCATTCATCCCATCTTAACATTCATCTCAACCACCATTCAAATCCAACTTTCACATTAACATGCAAATCAAATTCCTCCCTTTTCATCAAACTAATCAACTACAATTCTTTAAAACTTATTACCACATAAACCCTCCCTAACTAATAAAGCAAAGAATAATGTATTATAGAAAGTTGTAGATGTAGAATGAATTGGTGCCAGTAAGATTTGTGAAAATGAAGGTGGTGCATGATGATGATCCCTTGAATAAAGGAGATGAGTATGATGATTCGGAGACAGTGATTGAGGGCATCACAAAATAGTCGGATTTTGCACAAAGCAAAGCATGCGCGTTTTGACCATATATGCATACATACAACACAATATCCCACTCAGACCACTGTGTTAAACATACGTCTTGTCAACATTTCTGAACCATTTTTCCATTCCATGGATTCCTCAGAACAACCAACTCCGTGTGCATTCTGCCCCCGACCTATCTACAACATTCATAACTCTTTATATCACAAAATAAACTTTAAGCTTAACTCAACCTCATAAAACTGGTTCATAGGAGTGAAGTTTGTACCTATTTTTATACAATAAAATGTTCTAATTTCTGGTCGATGGAATCTCCAACACACTTCATAAAGGTTATAACATTTTTTAAACAATTTTTTTTTATTCACTCAGTATTGTTAAAATATTTTATAATTATAAACGTTAATTATAATATAGTTATGACTTTTGTTTGAATAAGGGTTACACACTTTTGAAGTGTCTTTATAAGGGTTAAGATACATTTGAAGGGTCTCTATAAGAGTTTTAGGATACTTACACACTTTTGAAGTATCTTTATAAGGGTTAAGATACATTTGAAGTGTCTGTAAAAGAGTTGTGACATCTCTAAAATGTCTTATTTTATTTTATTTATTTATTATTGAAAAAATATATAATATAATCTATGTAGTATGAAATTTTAAATAAATAAAATAAATATTAATTCTGTGTGATGCACAAATTAAAACACGACTTCAAATAAATAATGAACCATAAAAATTAATGAAAAATAAAAAGATATGTCATCTAACATAATAAAACTCAATATAGTTCATAAAATACGTCGGAATTATAAGTTAAAATAATTTTACAATTTCCCAAAAAAGAAAACACATAATAAAAAACAAATATCTAGTTCATGCATAATTATGTAATTACTTATTTAATATTTTTTAATATATAAGAGAATTTGGTTGCGTTTATATTGGATTAGTTTTAATATAATATCCGAAATCAATCCAAACCTTTATTATATTTTTTTGTTATTGCAATTTGTATTAAGTTATATAAATTGATACCTATCCTTATTAAGAAATATTAGAAACATACTCTTCTCATCATATTTGTCTATTGTTGACTGAAATTGATTAGAATTACAATTTTAATAGGATTTATTTTTCATTTTTCATTTAATTTTGTATTTTTTTCTATTAAACTTTAACTAATAAGTATATTCATAAAACTAGAGAGTGTATTACTAACATTTCTATAAAAGTATGTTCAGTAAAATGATGAACTTTTATACTTTTCAGGGCATAAGATAAACAAAATAAAATCATAACGAATAATCTCTCTCTCTCTCTCTCTCTATATATATATATATATATATATATATATATATATATCTTTAACCTTAAACATCATTTTCAATAAATGTAACCGATGATAAACAAAATCTTTTTTGTATGAAAACAAAAATATTAAATAACCTTTTCGAAAATAATTAATTTTGTTTATATTCAAGTGTATAGGTAGTAGGATGTCTATAAAGTTACTAAAAATGAGAAAGGCTAAACCTTTTTTACTAAAAATTAAAAAATATGAGAAAAAATATATTAATTAAGGTATAGACGCTCCAAAGATTTTAATTTCAAAAAAATTCCAACCTAGAAAAACCTCACTTATTTTTTTTTATATATATTGGGACATCCTTAAATGTCCCAATTTATTTATTTTACTTTTTTTATAAAAAAAACAAACATATAATACTTGATATTGAAATGCTTAAACAATTATTCTATGCTATCATATAATATTTATAAATATTTTAATAAATATAATATTTTATAAGCAGACTGATATGAGATGAAACTTATCCAGCTTAACTGAAATGAATTTTTAAAAATCTTGAGCATTTTTTTGGTTAGAATAGGTTGGATAGAGACCATAAATATGCAAAGAATTTTGAAGTTTTTTTTATTTTCCTTACTACATATACATGAGATACAAGTAAATAAATAAATATACACTCTATCTATATTGACTTGTCTCGTAATCTTTCTGTAAAGATTATGGTCTTTGTGGAGGATCTCTTTTAAAGAGTGCCATTTTTTTGTGTGCATTTTTTATTAGGCCCTCCAACTTGTTTTTACCCTTCTTAATAAAATAAACATATGCTTAAATAGCTATACATAAATTAAAGTTTATTAATAATTCTGTATATTAGGGTGAAAATCAAGAAGTTTCTATAAGATTCTATTCTGGGATCAAATAATTGTCTCTTGAACTTTTCATTTCAGTCAATAGTGTTGTTGGCATGAAGCTGGTTTTTCTCCTTATGAAACTCGGTTGATGCTATGAATTTAGGGTTTAATCAAGGGAACCTGGGGTTTTTTCGTTAACCACTCTCTTCTATATAGTTCCTTTTCATAAAAAGATTAAAAAAAAATGTTCTGAGAACGTGACAGAGTATGACATGCATGCAACCCTGCACTGTGTGGTGTTTCTTTCAGAAGGCTGCACTGCATTAACTGAACAAGACGGTCCAGGAAGAACAAGAAAAGAATCAATCAAAGATAGGAAGAGAAAAAAAATGAACAATTCCAGCTATTTGGTGGTAGAATCGTAATGTTCAGATAGCCCCACAGCGCAACACTCCAAGGTATGAAGAACACTCTAAGAAAAGAGAGAGAGAGAGAGAAAACCCTCATGAAATAACATGGTGGATAAAAGACTGTTCCTCTGGATGAAGCACCATTTTCCGAAAGAAGGGTCAAATGGCAACATCTCAAAGATGAAAAGCACTGTTAAAGTGGTCCTCTTGGAGGATGAGAGAGTGACACATGGTGTGTTTCATCGATCGCTTATCATGAAAAGAATAAAATGTTGCAATCGTCCTTTGATGTGTAGAGACTCAATCACCCAAAAGAGAAAGATATATAGATTATTACAAAACAAAAGGAGAATGAAACTTACAATGTTTGTTTACTTAAGTGCCTAAGTTCAACATAGTAATTAATGCAATCACAAGAATAGCAATCATATCATAACAACTAGAAAAGGGAAACACAAACGTTATAGTATATGATATTAAAACATGGGTGAGAGGCTGAGGTCAATTTTCTGGAGACTCTCCCATCCAGTTGTATGATTGGGAAATTTCATCAACCTCATTTTTCACTGATTTAGGTCAAGCACAGAAAAAAACATCTCATAATAATAAACTTCCATTTATATATATGTAATCAGTAAAATCCGTTAGACTTTTGAGTACCATCTCCCTGGTCCAACTTTGCTTGCTTATTGCCATCCAGCTTTAACCCAAAGTGAATGTGAGGGAAATGTGCCCACTGCATAATATATATTCACAATATCAGAAAGGAAAAACAAATCAAGCTATTGTGCTTCAAACCACAATTAGTATACCAGTTCAAACAAACCCTATTGTATGTAATAAGACCCTATAATATAGGTATAAGATTTTTAAAAAGTATTCATAACATGAACACATTACAACAGAAAACAAAAATAACATTTTGCTTTTGAAATTGTATTGTTCAAATCACGGTTCTTTTTATTTGAAGTTGTAAAAGAGGTAACATTTAATATTAATTGAAAACTGAAACCAAACATGTTGTTAACCTGTCAACAATTTCATGACAAGTTCAAGTCTCTCTCATTTTCTGTTACCCGGCTTTATATTTGTGGCCTACCAATTGATATTGTGCAGAGCTTGTTTCAATGCTCGGGAGTTATATATTTGGAGGAAAGCATAAAATGGAATCGCATGTTGCAGACTACGGCCTCTTAATGCATATCAGAGTGGAAGTGTTGGACTCATAAGAATACGTGCATACAAAATAAAATATTGAAATAGAATCACAAACCTATGCTGCTGAATTTACATGTTCTGGTTTGAGCAAGAGGTTTGATAAATTCTGCTATATTTCACCTATAGATCTCATATTGCAAAAGAGAAATTATATGATACAAATCAGCTTTCAAAGAAATTCTCTTTACAATATTTGGAATCTTCTGAGATCTGTTTGGGTGGGAAATGTGTGTGGTCTTACATTTTCTATTCTGCGATTTTTTGACTGTATCAGTATAAACTATATATTTTATGCAAGTATTTTAGTTGTATATAGATATAGGTATGCATGAGTTAGAGTACTAAACTATTTCCTATTATATATATATATATATATATATATATATATATATATATATATGATAAAGAAAATGTTTTTCTAATAGTAGACATGCGAAATAATGTGTTTGTGCCGTGCAAAATGATGATAGAGGTTTGTGAATGTGTGTATATACTCTACAGAAGCCCTACCAAAATGCTGATATATCCAGAAGTCAATTAGAGGGTTCGTAGGTATCCTATAAAAACTAGGAACATCCATTACTATTAAATTCATTATTTTTATTGCATCTCTAGTTCACTATTAGTTTCTTTGTTGTTTTGTAAAAATAATGATCTCAACATTTTTCATTTTTGGCTTGTCTCATTTTTCCTGTATTAAACGCATTTCAAAAGTGAATTCTAACTTAATTTCATAAAATCATCAGTTTATAAAGTGTGAAATTTATATTATTTATAAATTATAAAATATTTTAATATTAGTAAATGTGTATAAATCTTAAAAATAACTAATAACAAAAGTCATAAATCTTTTTGATAAATAAAAAGTTATAATAGAATAATGACAATGGAAACAAAATGCTATCAATTCATTTTAATCAAATTTTAAAAATATTGATGATTTGTACACTGTTGTGTCATGGGATGTGCAATAAGTGAGAGGAGGAACAGGAAGAGAGACAAAAATGAATAAGATAAAAAAAAATATATAATAGATTAAATCGTATGAAAAATATAATATATGTAAATAGAAAAAATATGTGAAAAATTCAAAATTGAAACTATGATAATGAGTTTAAACTGGATCCCCTTTTAAAGAATTTTTTTATTAACTAGATACTGTAATTCATATATAAAAGTCTTATATATGGCCAAATGAAAAAAAATTAAAAAGAAATAAGCTGCAGAATCAATGTATATCAATGAGAAAAGATCATTGGTGTTACTCATCTTAGCTTTAACCTTTATAAAGTTAAAGTTTGAACTGAAACTATTGACTATAATATTACAAATTAAAAGTTTAAAATCCAAGTGGTTCACATACCAAAAATTAACTGACAGCACAATAATCCATCTATTCATAACTTCAAGCTATTTAGATTCATAATCTTGTATGTCTAAAATGTGTGCCCTTTTCGTTGTAAAACTTATTTTTACACATTGAAAATCAAAATTTCAACAAAGTCATACCTCCATGCAATAATATCATCTCATATCCTTCTCTCTTATAACCCAAGCCATTTTATTTATATTTTTCTAAAAAAAATCATTTTTTTCATAATGCATAAATTATTTGATATCACACCTAAATGAGAGATAAAACAAATTCAAAATATATAAATAAGTGTAAATCCTACTTTACAAACTAATCTTATAACTTAAATTAGACTCAAAATAATTTTTTAAAATAATTTTTTTTTACTGATAAAAAAATCAGAATCATTTAAAACCAACTTTTATAAAAATTAAAAATTTATTCAATCTATTGTGTTCACTCATAATTTAGTGTAACTCACATAAATAATTATTGAAAGTCTCAAACAAATTTCGTAAATTTGAGTTATCGGAATATCTAAATGGTAATTGCCTACTTCTCACACATATCAACCTCTCATCTCTACTGATAAAAGAAAAAACACCTCTCATCTCAGATCACTTTTCCCATTTTATTTCTGAGTTTTAAAGACTGGTGTTAAAAGAGAAAATGGTACAAGTTTAAGAAGGATAAAGGGTTTGGTTTTACAACCCTTTTATATTACATACTATATACCTACACCTACATTGTAGACTTGAATTAGGAAAGTCCAGGATACGAGACATGTCAGTGAAACAGAAGGAAAAAGGCAGAGAGAGTGAAGAATCAAGAGTCTTCAAAAAGACAGAAAACAAAATCATAATTATATTGCTTCTCATGCTTCAGTTATTTTCACTTACCATTTTTTTCATCTATGACTCATATCATCCTTCAAAACACTAAGCTTATATTAATAAGTAAGTTTGATGAACTAAACGCATAAAAATGCTGTAAAAACAACTTATCTCATTAATTGTAACTAATATTTTTAAGTTCAATTTCATATTTTAAGTTTTCGTACTATTTGATTCCCTCTCGAGTTATAGTAGGTCTTTTACTTTTAGTTATTTTTTTGCGAATAAAATGACAGTAAAATAAATAAACGAAAACATGACTAAAAAATGTTTTTGTTTTGTTAAATCAAAGAGTAAGGTAAACATTTCATGTTATAGGAGTTTAAAATAACTAAGATTTATAATCTTATTATAAAGACTAAAATGTGGTTTTATTCAATAATCACGTAACACAGCAAGTCATGAAACAACAAATCAAATTATATTTAAAGTTCAAGTTAACTATTAACAAAATGAACTTAAGCTTATGCAAACTTTATGCAGAACTGACACTGACACTGAAATTGTGTTATAGATTAAACATGATATTAGCTTGAAACAGTTTGTTTATTTATGATTTTGGAGAAGTATTTTGTGAGTTCTACATGCATGTTGGTGAATTAATTGTTGAAAAATAAGAGGAAGAGTGATTGTATGAAGCCGTAGAAGAAGATGATGATATGCCATTACTGCACAGCCAAGTTTGATATAAAGGTGTAGCCTCCAAGAGAAAGGAGGCATTGGCTTTATTGGTAATGTTTCTACAATAATTGAGAGGGCATTGGATTTCAATGTTCACCATGTTAATATAAACGACAAACTCATTTTTTATTGTGCAATCATCACATGTGAGGGGAAACAAGAGATGCAAAACTTGCATGCATTCATATACCAGAATGCATATGCAAAAATGGAAAAAGGAAAATACTGATAAAGCTTCAACTCACGTTTTTCGCAGCCGTGCTAAAAGCTTCCCTGTGACTGATATCTGGATTACTAGCCTTAATTCTTTGTATTTCCTCTCTGCAATCACAATTATTTATATAATACATTGCACATCTTTTCAAACAAACAACCACAATATCTTATCTAATGCACACATATATACCTAAATATGGTGATTGTTCATCACTTATATTTTATATATTTCCAAAAAAATATGATTATAAATATCTTTAAGTAATTTAACAAATTCAAGTTATAATTTACTAAAAAAATACTTTTAGAAAATAATAGGAGTATATTAATATGCTTTCAACTTTTTTGAGAAAAAATATTTCAACAGATCTAATTAAAATTATAACTTGTTATATGTATAGTAGTTACCTTTTTAAAAAAAAATTAAGCTATAAAAACAATGGCATGCACTGATTGTTAAACCATAACATGTTTTTTGCTTTTAAAATGAAGTTACTCCCTTCATTTTCTTTATTTGTTCATTTTTTAAGAAATTTTAGTACCTATCTTTTAAAAAGTTTAAAAAATATTACTTTTAAACATGTTCTTAATTTTACCTAATTTCCAATATTTTACATATTTATCATAAAGGAAAAAGAAAATAGGGAATATTAAGAAGTTAAAAAACTAATTTAATATATAACTTTTTTTTAATTTGTAAACCATCATTAAAGATAAATGAAAAGTAAAATGATGGAAATATATGTTATATATATATACATATATATATATATATACATATATATATATACATATATATATACATACATATATATACATATATATATATACATATATATATATACATATATATATGTATATATATATATATGTATATATATACATATATATATACATATATATATATATACTATAAGTTATTTCAAATGTATGTATTTATGATTTCGTCCAATTTTCCATCAGTCCAACAATCATATTATTTAATCATGAATCGTCATTATGATTAATTCTTATATTCAACTAGTTTTTTATTTTTAATTTTAATCATTAACAAATTTCTATACACTAAATATAATTGTGGATATACATTATACAAAATAGTAGATGGTAAATGAAAGGAAATTTATTGTAAATTCATAGATCACTTACTTAATGAACCGATTATAAGCAGAAGGAACACGCTGTCTCTTCTCTGGAGCTGTATGGATCAAGAATTTTTTTAGTTTATGGTACTCAAAAAGATTGCATAAACTGTAACTATATATATATTCACCATAAATTAGCAATTAAATTAGTTAACACTAAATGAGATCTTCTAAAAATCAAAATCAGGTTGAGGAAGAACTTTTAAAAGAGCTGGCCCCATTGTTGGACAAACTGTTGCAGTGACAAATTCAATTCTCCCAAAAGTTATGAAGTACCACTATGAATATCAATCATATCATGAGAGGACAAGATGAAAATTCTTACCTATGCTCAGTTTAATTATGACTAATCAAATCAATAATCTGACACGAAAAGGTGTGTATATTTTAAGCCACATACTGTGCACGTGTTAACTGATTGATTAATTAAGTGATTATGATAAACATAACTAAAAAGTTGTAACTTTGTAGCTGTAAAATGTACAATGAATTTGCATATTTGTAAGCATAGTGTTGAGATGTATATGTAGCTAGGGCACAACATGATTGCAGTCAATTAAGGATGGGTCAATTTGTTGCGAAAGGTCACCATCTGGTTGGGGACACTTAAATAGAGATGAAGAAAATATAGGCCAAATTGGGTATCTTTGTACCACAAAAAACTTGATACTCAGAAAGATGGACGCCCACTCTCATGAAAAACTGAGCTTAACAATGTGGCCTCAATGATGGCATATAGTGTTCTGCTTGGTTACATTAATTAACTTGTGCCAGTTGTGGCATAACGTAGTTTCAAAATCTTTGTGTTCTCAAACCTTCTGAGAGAGTATAACGGAAAACTTCAGGCTGGCCTAGCTATAGGACCCATGTTGTTCATTCAAATTAACTTATGTATTTATGTATGCCTAAAGCTAAACAAGAATTAATGAGATAAAAAATAGAGTGTGTGACTCACGACGAATGGGAGGAATCCTAGGTTGCTCATGGTCGGACTCAAATGATTTGCATTTTGATGATGATCCCAGTTCCTTGCTGCATGCTTCTTGAACACTTAGGTGCTGTCTCTGTAACTTAGCAACGGTAGAAAAATGCTAAGAGAAAACACACACACAAATATGTGAAGTCCAGAAGTTACTCAGCAAAAAGAGTGCAAAATGAAGAAGATGAAAATAATGAAAGATTATCAGGAGGGTTTTGAACTATGTACCTGAGTTTCTTGAGAAGGAAAAGGTTGAAGTGATGCTCCCATGTTAACTGATAGCAGATTGGCACAGTGTCCACATCTAACTGTAACTATGGTGAGCAAACTGCTGCATGGAACACTAACCTGCCAAAACCCATTTTCGAATGCAAAAGGCAAACAAATATTATCACTTTCAATTTCACTAGGCATTATCTAGAAACTAAGTAAGCTGAATATGTAATTTTAATGTGTCTCTCTTAGAAACACAAGGGAATTGAAGAAGGGTATGTAAAATGAATTGGAATTCTGAGTGCTTTAAATTGTTTCGTACATAAATGTTTGGACCATCGCCATAACCAAATTATAGTTTCAGAGCTTCACACTTGTCGATGTTAAAGTATTTATATATATTGGAGAATTGAAGCTATCACATTCAATGGAAAGGTGGTTCGAAGCACCAGCATTGCAATAAGAAAACAAATTGGTTGGTGAGGTTGAGAGAGAGAGATTCTTTTCTCTTTCATTATGAGCGAGAGCAAGTTAGTGCAGCTAGCATATTGAATACTACATGTTAGCAGGAAGCTGAGCAACTGACATAGCAAATTTAAAAGTTAGCACTCTCACAATGTCTCCATTCACTTTTTTGCTGACACTGCAAGGTAAGATAAAAAAAGATAGACATTGTAGCTCATAGTGATCGAGGAGGAAAGAGAGAAAGAGAAAGAGAAAGATGAAAATGACATGACTGGAACGGAAACCATGAAAATGAAATTAAAACACAAAAACACCGTTAACCACTACTGCTACCAAACAGATATGATTAAAGAAAAGTGATCACCATCATGAAGCAGATTAAATTTACTGCTCCTTGTGCAGTGTCAAGATCGGAGTAGAGAAAGAAAGAAAGATAATGCTTTCTCAAAAGGAGTAACTCAACAGAGATATTATGATGAAAGGAGAGAAAGGTAAAGGAAAAAAAGAGAGAGAGAGAGAGCATGGCATTTTCTGGTGCGTAAATGGATTTGTCTGGACGTCATAATCGCCACAAGTTCTTGTAGAAAGAAAGAGAGGACACTGTCTCAGTACTTAAAAGGTAGCAACAAGTCTGAAATTGTGAAAAAACCTTGATCATCAAAAAATGACGCTTCACTGGCAAATCATGATGAACAGAATACACCACCTTCAACCTCATCACTCCTCAGTGAAAAGGAATCAAGCGAAGTGGACTGAGGAAAGAGAAATCACCACATAGATTTGTATAGATTTCATTTTATGAGCTTTTAGTACTTCTCACAAAGAAAACAAGAAACAAAAAGAACTGATAAATTAAGACAACGGTTGACTTTTTATACAACATAACATATATAGCAAGTGAGATCATACGATGCTATATATATCCTAATGAAAAATTAAATGAAAAGAATAAAAAAGAGGGGAAAGGGCTCCTTATATTCCAAGAACCCTAACTCCTGGGAGTAGCCCTACCTTTTCACAGCCCTCAAATTTTGTTTTGGGTATATGCGTTTTGTTTGAAAAACATCTCATTCAGGCTTACAAATTGCCTTTCACCTTTCAAAATCAGTCTGTGCCTTACAATTATTGAAAGCTTCTGGGTTTCTAGTTTAATAATTGTCTTCTGCTATTACTCACGAGAACCAAAGCTGAACTTTTTATCACAAAAAATAGAGGTTATGGACAAAAACCCAGTTACACTTTCCCATAAAATATAAGATGGGAGTCAACTAATTCTTGATCTAAGTACATTCCAGCCAAGAAATTCACTTCAATGATGGATTTCAATTTCAACTCCTTGGGGAAGTGACCCTTCTTCAATTCTTTGCTTTCATGATCTCGATTCAAGAGATACAGAAAACCGGTATCGACAAATTATTAGCTGGTGAAACACATGGTATAATAACAACAAACAAGCTTAGAAGAATTCAGGGAAAAAGAGAGAGAGAGAAAAGAGAGAATTCAGAAACTGTACCGCTAGAGTGGTGTTGCAGAAGTTGCAGTGAACATAACAAACACGTTCGGTTGCCATCATGTCCATTGACATTTTTTTAAAAAAAATTGTGACTGTCCTTCGTTTTTGCTTAGTAGATTTATAGGCAGATCAGAGAGGAGAATTCCTTGACTGAAAACAAAGCGAAGAAGCTAGATCAAGGATTTACAGAAGACCCAGAAGAATATAAGACAGAGAATCATAAAGGTTAAATAAAGAAAAGAAACTTTGGTATTATTATTATTTTTTTAATGCGGAGAGAGAGTGTGTGTTTGTGTGAGTGAGAGAGAGAGAGAGAGAAGAGGTGTACAAAAATCTGAATGGTTAGGATGGGACTATTCTGGTCGGGGAAAACCAGTGAAGTTGAGTGGGATTAGTGACAGTTTAGAATTATGAAGAAAAGATGGATTATGGGAAGTGTGAAAATGTTTGGTGTGTGTGTTTTTATGTGCGCGTTTGTGAAAGACAGAGAAGCAGAGAGTGGGGAAAGAAGGTGTGCGGGGTTGGATGTGTTATGATTGTGAAAATGAGTGGGTGGGAGTCACCCATTCTCTCTAACCTCTCTGCCTTTCTGTAGCGGACGAGGGGGGCGAGATATTAATGCTCAGAATGTTTAACATCCTATCAGATCAGATCATCACAGACAAAATACCTATCTACTACTCTCTTCTCTTTTCTCTTTTCTCTTTTCTATTACTTTACTACTCAATTTTACTTCATTTTTTTCTTTCTATTACTACTTCTTATTCAACCCCTTACTTACTATTTTTATTTCTATCAAATCTATTTAGTTATTGGTTACATTGATATTGTTCATCACTAGTTTTTGTTACCACTTTTTCCCCCTTCTTTTCAATAAACCTTTTTCAAGTCTATTCTGATTTCACAATCTCTGCTACCTCAACTTCTTCAAGTCTAAATCAAATTCTGAGTGTTAATTACACAGTAAGTCAACAAAGGTTAGTAATAATAATGACGTCGAAGGACTGTGGAAATAGCAAGGATTGTAAATTGGCTTTTCTTCTGCCTCGGGGTTTCAATTGCGCTGTACTATTTGCAAAGTGAATGCACATCTTTTTTTTAGCACAAAGTGAATAGACATTTTACTGTGCATATTCATATTTTTTCCTGTGACCATCTTACACGTGGGACATTCATATTTTTCCTCACAGTTCTTCAGGTTTTTTCTGTAAAAAAAATAATAAATAAATGTAAAACTAGATATGTTTAAATAGATTATGATATTAACATAATTTCCTAAAAAAATTTAAAACATTACAAATAATCCAAACATATTTAGGTATTTACAAAAAAAGTTGTCTCTACTTCTTTACATACGTAAATGTACAACAAATTATCAATTTTTTTTTTCTTTTATCCAAAAAAAAAAAAATAAATATAGTTTAAGGTGGTTCAATTCCTATATAAAACACTGGAAAGTTCCTAACATAAAACTATCATAATAGCTAGCTTCCCTCAAAGATCTTAAAAAAATTGAACAAATCTAAATTTTTCAAACAGTTTTTAGTCGAATACATACAAATCAAAAATTTTAGGTATCACTATGAGATGAAAAATCGTTTAAATTAAAATTAAGAATAAGAGAACTCAATCAACAAATATAACTTCTAAATAACAAAGATAATGTAACACTTGATGAACATTTTTAAATAAAAGGGACTTTTAAATCAAATTTAGTTAAACAGAAAAAAAATGTTATTTAGGAAAGAAGCTATGACTTGATGAAACTGAAACTTTGAAATGTGGCTTGCTCTGTGTACGTACACTGCATTTCCACCCACCTTGGTCAGGTCATGTTTATACAGTTTCATTCCAGACACAATATTTGAAAAATCCAAGGCGTTCAGAAGAGAAATGTTTATCGATAAAATTTTTAATTTATGATGATATTTAAATTTGTTATATTAATTTTAAGACATTTATAAAACTAACATAAAAGGTTTAATTTTTCTAGTGAAAATGCATACAAAGACCTTATTTGTATTAATTTGAAGTATATATTCTTATTGAACTATTCTAGCAGAAGCTGATGAGCAAGAAGCTGGACGAGTAAGCTGCACTATTTGCCTTTCTCTTACGATTTATTTTGAATATTGTTTGTACAATTAATAATATTTTCTAATAAGAGGCTTTCCCCTAAATCACATCAAACATAGGTAAAGTCAAACATATTAATTAAATAGTTAGGCTAAAAGTTTTTAAAATTAAAAGCATATTAAATAAGGAAGTCAAACTATACAGGTCATTAAAAAATTATGATTAGCAAATATACTTTCTTAAAAGAATAATAATAATAATAATAATAACAGTTTATCATATTTTGATATAATATATCATTATAGTTCGTTAGCTTAATTAATACGAAATATATATATATATATATATATATATAATATTATTCAACAGAAGTGTCTATGAGAGCTATTTATATTTATCCACTTAAAATTGATTACATTTTAGAAACACTTGTGAGAATTTTATTCAATAAGCCTAGGATACTGAGTCATGCAAGAATTTTAGAACTGTTGAGTCAAGTTAAGTCTCTCTCTCTCTCTCTCTCTCTCTCTCTCTCTCTCTCTCTCTCTCTCTCTCTCTCTCTCTCTATATATATATATATATATATATATATATATATATATATATATATATATATAT
>Ga0123342_1002458_pt1 | contig 30763 bp, 12 predicted proteins | sample Turbeawhitnodule_FD_89960 | JGI IMG/M metagenome (GOLD analysis project Ga0123342, IMG submission 89960) | Root nodule microbial communities of legume samples collected from Mexico - Turtle bean Mexico white nodule | ecosystem: Host-associated > Plants > Roots > Nodule | place: Mexico: Nepantla... | reverse complement strand
TTGCGTTGACAAAGAGAGATGCCTTGGCTGGAGTGAGCTACTTCTATTCCCAAAAAATATTTCAACTGGCCAAGATCCTTTATATGCAAATGAGAATGGAGAGTGGCTTTAATCTTAGTGATCTCAGAAGCACAATTTCCAGTGAGCACAATATCATCGACATAAACAATGAGAACAGTGAAAACATAACTAGTATTTTTTATAAATAAACTATGATCAGCATGGGCTTGAGCATATCCCGAAGATTGCAGTAAAAGAGATAATTTTTCATACCATGTGTGACTTGCTTGTTTCAGACCATAAGAAATTTCTTGAGTTTGCAACATTGATTAGAAGAATAATTGGATAGTCCAGGAGGTATCACCATATAAACATCTTATAAAATTTCTCCATGAAAAATGCATTACTGACATCAAGTTGTTGTAATTCCCAATTGTAATTCCCATGTTAAAATCAGGAGGTTCATTATGCAATAATTCAAAAGGAGTTTTATTTTGAATGACAGGAGAAGGAACACGATTTATCAAAAAAACTACATGTTTAATAGCATAGGACAAAAAATGTTTTGGAATATTAGATTGAAACATGAGTGCCCTAGCAACATTAAGGATGTGTTGATGTTTTCTTTCTACGCGTCCATTTTGTTGAGGGGTATATACACAACTTGTTTGATGTAAAATACCTTTGGATGAAAAATAATTCTTTTGAAAAAACTCAGGCCCATTGTCCGAACGAATACATTTAATAGTGTTGTGAAATTGAGTTTCAATTAAAGCAACAAAATTTTGGACATGCATTTGGACTTCACTTTTTTATTTTAATAAGACAACCCATGTAAAACGATTAAAATCATCAACAATGGTTAAAAAATATTTATGACCATGAATAAAAGTTTTAGAAAAGGGTCCCCAAATATCCATATGGACTAAATCAAATAATTTGCAAGATCTATTGAGACTTGGAGAGTATGAAAGACGTTTTTGTTTAGCTAAGTGAAAAATGTCACAATTGTCAACAACATCTTAGAAATAAAAGGAAAGGTCATGTGCAAAACATTGAGACGATTTCCGAAAAGGTGTCCTAGCCTAAAATGCCAAAGATTGGTGTTAGTGATAGGGGGGTGAAAGTATTGATGGAGACTTTGGGTGGTGGTTATGGATGTCAAGAGGTGTCAAACTCACAGGATAATTGATGTCCAAGTGATAAAGCCCTTGTTTTAATTGACCCAAACCAATCGTCTTCAATGATCTTGTTTCCTTTATATAACAATTGTCATTAGAAAATATCAAAAAGTAATTAAGAGAAGGAATGAGTTTAGAAATTGAAAGAAGATTAAATTTAAAATTGGGAATGTAAAGCACATCATGAATAACAAAGTTTGGACTAATTTGAACAAAGCCAGAAAAATGTGCAAACAAATAGGTACCATTAGGTAAATGGATTTGGACAGGTTTAATTTGAGAGTAATAAAGAAAAAATTTAAAGAGGAGGTAATATGATCAGTTGCACCGAAATCGATGACCCAAGAATTATTTTGTGAGTGTGTGACATGAATAGTGTGGTTGTTGAACAGAATATGATGTGGGTGTGTGCGAGATGTGGTGCAAAAAGTAGAAGAAATACTAATACACATTGGGTCAACAGAAGCTGTTTGGATGATATTGGCCCGTGAGGGCTAGACAGAACCAGAACCATAGGTCTCAGGATGCTGTTGCGGTTGCTGGAGGAGTCTAACGAGAGCTTGATATTGGGCCTGTGACAAGTGAATACCAGGTCCATTAGAAGCAGAACCCTCAATGCTGGTGGTGTTAGAACCAGAACCCTCAATGTTGGTTAGATCGTTGATGACATTGTTGGCGAGATTGTTAACGGCACCTTCACGCAAGTTGAATCGTGGACGACCCGGGTATCGGGGATGACCTGGTGGGTAACCGTGTTTCGCATAGCACGCTTCGATGGTGTAGCCGGTGCGGTGACAGTAAACGCATATCTTACTGTTGTTGCGATTACTGTTTGTTGGATGAGATTTTGGAGGTCCGCCGTCGCGCCCCTTATCGGAAGGGATGAAGCTGGAATTGATGAATGCGTTGGGTTCTACGTCAACAAGAGGAAGAGAACGTTAATCCTCCTGCTGCACAATCATGGAGAAAACATGAGAAGCTTGCAGCAAGGGTTCCATGAGAAGGATTTGGGAACGAACGACGGAGAATCGATCATCCAATCCTTTGAGAAAGCGAATGATGAAGTCTTGTTGATGATACATCTTGGCTGAATAGGTACATGGAAGGAAATGACGGTAATTATCAAGCTCTTCCCATAAAGATTTGAGGGAGGTGTAGAATTCTGGAACTCTGCAATACGAAGAAGGTCACCCTGAGAGAAACGTTCTTTAAGGTCATTCTAGATGGCTATAGCACTTTCAAAGAAAATCACACTTTGGGCAATAGGTTGAGACAGAGAGTTGAGCAGCCAAGACATGATTAATGTATTGCAACGTTCCCATGTTGGATACAAATGATCAGTGAGTGCAGGTTCAGTAACAACACCTGTCAAAAAAACCCATTTTGACCAGTGAGGACAGGGGTAATGGATACAGAATTGGGTCCTTCACTGGGATGGATATAATAAGGGTTGGAGGGATGAAGACTGGAATTTGTAATTCCAGGATCAGTAGAGTGAACCTCAGACATGGAGAAGGTATTTGCAGAGCTCTGATACCATGTGAGAAAACAAGGCAAACACAGAAAAGCACAGAGCAAAAGATGATGGAAAGGTTTGTTATATTATTCTGCAAACAATGTTCAGAATATATACACATTGTTTGTGTAAAGAAAAAAACAAAAGAGAATAACAGAAAAATACAGCTCATGGTACACCTCATTCTCCTTCTAGAAAGATCTAAAAAATTAGAAAACACTGCATAATAAATTGGGCAGAAATTATTTTGTTTGGACTGCTATAGAACTTTCTTTTACATTCCTCGATCCGTCCCTCTCCTCATGCCACGAGGATGGATGCTCTCCCTTGTCGTCATTCCCTTCCAACCATCGCGCCCGCTCCTGACTCTTCTCCCTCATCCTCTTACCGTTGTCCCGCTTCACCGTTAACACTCTCCCGTGAAACTCTACGCCGGGTCACAAACAATAAAACTACTGGGCCAGCTGAAACCGACATAAGAAACGTGGTGCAAATAGCGAAGTTGTTGGGCAAGCCGAATAGGTGCAGGTTTTTTAGAAAAAGAACTAGAACCATAAAGTAGCAACAACCGTGAAATGATGCAACAAAGTAATAAATAGAATATAAAGAAATCATGAAGTTTTGCAACCTCTTACACAATTTAACTAACATTAATAAAACTCATTATCATTAAAAACTTCATAAAGATCTATCCTATTATCTTTCTTCATAAAGATCTATCCTATTATCTTTCTTCATAAAGATCTATCCTATTATCTTTCTTATTGTATAGAATAAATTATGCGGTATCATTGCTTCCAAAACAGTGTAATCGTGGTTGAATTGAACACGAAGCCGCACAATACATGCTTCCATTGCTCGAAGTCTCTCATGTTTGATAAGCTGTCATCGTTTTTCAAACACCTTCGAAGGTGTCGTTTAACAAATGCACTATCTAAGACGAGGTGGTTCATCCATTTTGAAGTGCACCTGAATCACATGAGATCCTTTACTGGAACCCTTGACAAAATCTCCATCATCACTTCTTCGGGAAGAAGTGCCAAACATTGAGATGATGAAGACATTTATGTGATGAGATGCACACAAAGAAAGAAGGACAAAAATCCTAATTTACACAAACGTGTCAAAGTTAATTTGTTCAGAGAAAAATTGCAGATCCTATAAGCAAAGAAACAAAAGATCTGGGTCAATATATATATTAAGAAAAAATATATCTTCTAAGTTTAGAAAAAATAATTTATTAAAAACACCAGAAAAAATATTTTTTTAGATAATCCGTTATAATAATATAATGATATATATTAAATTTAGAAATAAAATATTAATTTATTGAATTTTTGGGCAAGTGTAACTACTACTTGATTAAAGTTGAAGTTTAAAAAAGAGAGAAAAAATGTCAGTACAAAAATATTTAAAGAGAAAATAAAGTGATCTGAAGATATACTCAACCACATATATTAAAATCAATACCTTAGTTATCATATTGAAATATGTTACGTTACTTTTTTTTTTTTTACTAAAATTTGTTATAAATTACAAACTTATATGGTGTTTGCATTTTTTTATTTAATTTGTTTTATTAAAAATTCACTTCAGTTAAATATAAAAATCAAATAAGTTTTTGTTTGGTTTAATTTAATACAAAATTCAAAAATTAAATTAAAATAAAATTTCGGAGCTCTGTTTGAATTAGTTTTAAGGATTTCAGTTAATAACAACTTATTATTCTTTAGTAATTATTGTTATATAATTTCAAAAAAAAATTGTATTTATATATAAATGATATAATCCTATAAATATATTGTAATTACAATATAATGAGTAAAACTGCCTTTAAGAAATATGAAATATTTGTTAGTTGTACCGGGTAGGAGCTCGGTCCTCGAGTAGGTAGGAGTCAGCTCGACCATGGACCTGAAGTTAAGGTAGCGGTGTTGGGTCTGTTTGGTTAATGGGCCTATTTTTCTAATGATGTGCTATGATTTAAATTCAAGTTTATGTGTTTAAAGATAAAATACAAAAAGATATTTTCTAAATATATAAGATAAAATATAAAGAGATATTTTATAAATATATAAGATAAAATATAAATAGATATTTTATTTGTTTGCGTAAAATACGGATAGATGTTGCTAACCCTAAAAAGATAAGGAGACTTATTTTCAGTTAATATTTTCTTATATCAAGTGCAATTGTTGCATGTGCGGTTATAAAAAAAGGGTTGAAACCCTAGGTGAAGGTAAGCTGTTTTTACACACTACCTTGAGAATTATTGAGAATTATTGTTGTTTTTGTGAGCCTTTACTGACTTGAGCATCAGAGTGTGATCGACCGTTAGAACACCCTCTGTCTTAACAGGAACAACATCCAAACATTAAAGAAAGCACAAGTTCCACCACGAGATTCGCCCGCAGAAGTTTACCGCCAAGAACATTAGTTGTTAATTAACTTTTAAATATAACATTATATTTAGATATAGTAAGTAATTTGGTTTAGTTTTTAATTTTGAATCAAACAACTTATTTTCAAATAAGTTTTTGTGTAGTTTTAATTTAAAACAAAATCCAAAATTAAATTAAATCAAAATTTTGGAGCTTGAATTAGTTTTAACGATTTCAATTATTAACAACTTTTTAAACACGGTTTAAATGTCAAACATTTTATAATGAAAAAGTTATCAAATAAATAGAAAAATTATTCTTTTATATAATTATTGTTATATAATTTCAAAATTTTCTTGTATTTATATATAAATTATATAATCTTATAAATATATTATGACGTGTTTCTACATTAAAATACATATTGATGCAAGTAACTACAAATGTTAATATTATTGTTAGTAGAATAAATTAAAAAATATCTCAAAGTATGTAATTTTTTTTTGAAAATTCTAATTAGCATTGTTCTACCGTAAATGTAGGCAGTAATCATTCTTCCCTTGATTGTAGTTTCATGAACCTTTTATTACTTTTCAAAATTTTCAAAGATTAAATCAATATAATTGGCAACATATGGAGTTCAATATAAATGCTTCCTTTTTTGCATCAATAGTCTCCAACTGTCTTGAAATTTGTAGCATTATCAGCAACTACCTGCACTATATCTTCCTCACCAACAAATTATACTGCATCATCTAATATTTTAAATACTTTATCTACAATTTTTGAGATGTCAAAGGTATCTAATGAATAGAGAAACACAATTCCTTTAGGATTGTTCACCAAAAGTTACAAATTGAACGTCTTTTCTTGTCTATCCATTAATCTTTATACTCTTGAAGTTGTATATTAGTTTTGTCCTCTACTTGTTTCATAAGCTTCTCTTTGATATCGTGATATGATGGAGGTTTATAACCAATGTTATATCTACCAAACATGTCACACATTTTTGCAAAAGTTGGATTTCTAATAATATTGAAAGGGATGACACTTGTGTAAAAAAAATCAACAACTTGAGCATCAACTTTTTCTTTATCACCTCTCTTGTATATTTGATTTATAGTAGCTTGAACACCGTTAGTGGATTACTTTTAAATATCTTGCTAGTGCTACCACTTTGTTAACTCTCTTTCCCACCATCAATTTGTCAAAGGTTATTGAACTTTCTTTTCTTCAGTGAGACATCTTTAGCATCTGAGACAACTTTCAACATTAAAACTTTGATTTTTTTCTGGTTGATACACAAGGTTCAAAGTCACATCTAGTTCTGACAATATGATGTTTGAATCTGAAAATGCCTCCATTAAATATCTTTGAGTAGTAATTAGATTTCACTTTTTTTTCCGTTCCTTGAAACATCATTTTCATAATTCCATCCTATGTCTGTTATATTTTCCGCAAAATTCTTACTTTTAGTTGGTAGTGGAAATGTTGAATTTGTACCACCATGACCAGAATTTGAATCACTTCGAGAGATCTTAATTTTTTTTACTATAATATCAAATCAATAAAAAATAATTTATTCCCAAATAAAAAAATCTCCAACCAATTTGCCAAAAATAATAAAAACAACAATCTGCCCAAAAATCCTCAAACCCAACCTAAAAATAATCCTAAACCCAATCAGCTAAAAAACCCAACCCAATTTAAAAATCCTCAACCCTAAACCCAATATGCCAAAATTATGTTATTCTAACCAATATAATTTTAATTAATACATTTGTTTTCATCAAATGATTAAATTGTTTTTCAATCATTGTAACCTTATATAGGGATGTAATATAATTATTTTAAAACAACAAATTTCATAAGAGAGAAAAATAGAAAATTTTAAAATCTTTAGTAGAGATTGAGTTTGCTTTTTAGATAATTCTTGTGCTATAAAGAATGTTTATGAGTTTGTATTTCTATTGTGCTTCATTTGTAACAATTCAGGTGTATTCAACCCTTATTATTGTATTTTGTTGTAAAGTAGATTCATATAGGGTTTATGAATTGTGTGGCTAAGAGCGTGTGTGTTCTTGTAGGATTCAAGATCAACACTCTTGATTGTTTATTGTGTAAACCTTTGTGTTTGGTTTAGTGAATTCTCAGTAGTTTGGTGAGGACTGCATGTAGCTCTCGGTGTGAGAGTGAGCCTATAAAATCTCCTATACAATCTCTCTCTCACTATGATATCTATTATCTATTTTATTTATTACTTTATAATGTTCTGCATTTAAATCGATCGGTTAAATTCATGTAACAACTAGTTTATATTTTGAATATATATTTGTTGTGTTTTTTATAATCGATTGAAGGATAAATTAATTAGTTGATTTTATTAAGTTTTCAATCTGACTTCAGATTTTGCGAATTTTTTTGGAAAACAATTTCTAGGCCACCTATTTTAACACTAAGAAGGTTCATAGATAACATTGTTACATTTACTAACAAATTAGTAAAGAGTACTTAAGTGTGTAAACATCGAAATATGTTATCCCTCATTAGCGAGCCACCCTATGATCAATTGATTAATACTTATGATTTATTTGCCTAAGCTAGGAGTGACTTTTTAATAAAAAATACTTGCTTATTAGCCAAGAGTGAATTTTGTTCAACAAATAATTTTAAACGAGTTAGGAAAAAGTGACTATGATTCAAAATAATACTTGATTTTAGCTAGAAGTGACTAAGTGTCAAAGAATACCTAAACGAGGTTAGCTAGAAGTGATTACATTCCCAAAGAATACTCAAAGCGGTTAGTCAAAGAATGCTCAAAGAGGTTATCCTAAAGTGACTATGTTCTCAAATCATACTTGAAGGAGTTAGCTAGGAATGACTATGTTTCCAAAGAATACTTGAAGGGGTTAGTGAGAAGTGACTACGAGCTAATCAAGAGTTACTACTATATGAAACAATACTCGTATAGATTAGCTAATAGTGGTTACGGGCCAAAATATTACTCATTTTGTATTTCATATATTAGTCTGTTTAATGAAACTTTTGTTTGATTGAAAATTAGACATAGTATACTTTGTTAAACGAGTTAACATAGAAATATATTATGTATTTCTCTCTTATCTTTTTTATATTATATGTTATTAAATAAAATTAAATTAAAAAACATTTTCAAACAATTGAATTTGTTAAACTTAAAATGTCTTATTAATCTCAAAGAAACCATCCTTATTAAAAGGTCATGACAAATTGTTTATTCTATAAAATTATTATTTAACTACACAATATTAGATAATACCTACGAATTTTATTTATTTATTTTTAAATATGATCCAACTATCCTATTTCCTACCTAAATGCATAAACAATACAAATAGAAAACAACTAATATCAAATAAAGCTAAATTAGTTAAGAGAGTCACTTTTATCAATTTTTTTTTTAAATAAGAAAGAGTTACTCTAATTTCATAGCATATAACTAATTATTACGTGGAAATGTTAAAGAAATGGAAAAAAAAAGGAGAGATTGTGTTTTTTTTTTTTTTGCATGCAAATGTAATAGGAGACAAAGAAAAGGCTTTTATACTTTCAAATTGACTTTATATTGATCCCTTAAAAACCTTTTTAAATTATTCCTTCATAACTTGTAAGGAAATACACTATAACAAAAAGAAAGAAAAGATAATGTGAATTTATAACTTCTTTGAGATCTTTGTAGCTTTCTCTTGTAAAATAAAAACTTAATTTATCAAAACTCTTATAGTAGAAACACAAACTTAATTTATTTCTATGAAAACTCTAAAATGTCATTATTTATCTTTTGTTTTAATAATATATCTACCTTTTTATTCTGGTCAAAAATTAATGTTTGGTCTTATCTTATTACCAAACATATAAAAAAGAGAGTAAAACACTCATAGTAAATAAAAGAATAAGAGGGATGAGCTAATTAAAAAAAAAAGTGTAGGAAATATATGTAGTATCAAACTGAACAAATTTAATAAAAAATGTTCATTTAAGAAAGTTAATTTGGAGGATTATATGTAATTTTCCATTTTTAATAGAAAATTAAAGATTAAATTGAAACTATAGATTTTTTAATTTTAAATAACGAAATAATGAAAAACTATAAAATAAAATTATAGACTGAAACTTAATTAAAGGTATATTATGTTTATCTATGAAAATCTTCCAATTTCAGTAATTATTGAAAAAAAAATTTCTCAAATTAAAAAAGCCGGCACCGGAGTCATTTTGGAACTCGGGCGAGTCCACTCACCCGAGCCAAGTAAACAGAAACTCGTCTCTCACTCACGAATATACAAAGCGAAGCAAAAAGTAACATCATCGTCTCCTCCTGCTAGAGACAGATCTCAGATTCTGTACGCTAACGTAGAGAGAAGAGAGAGAGAGAGAGAGAGAGGGAGATGGCAACTACGACGTCGTCTTCAAGTAATGAAACGCCGGAGACGAAGAAGAAGAAGAAGGAGTGTTTGGGTTGGATAGAGTGGTTAAGAGGGTGGTTCTATTTGGTCTACGAAATGCTCTTTCAGCGCATCATGGCCAGCCATTTACACAACCCCATGCCACTTCCTCCCATCAACGACCTCACTTGCATTGTCACAGGCTCAACCAGTGGCATTGGTCTCGAAATCGCAAGGTTCAATTCCCTTTTAATTCAATTTGATGCTTTTAAATAATGGGTTTTGTTTTTGGCAGTAAAAACTCGAGCTTTGGAATTTTAATGAACTGGGTTTATCTGGGGTGGGCAGTTGTTGTGTGATAATTGGTAAAAGAGTGGTTTTGGGAAGTGGGTCTGTCTTGGTTTTGTGGTTGTAAAGGAAAGACCTTTGATGTTGGTTTTGGTGATAGGTTATAAATGATGTTTAACATTTTGGTTACTGTGAGAACTGAGCCTTATTTAGCATGGCTAGGTAGGTAGGCCCACTGTGGACTGGCTTGTAGTGGTTGTATAAGAGGTTCTCAATTGTTTCTTCGGGAGAATCTCCATCACTTGTTTGTCAGGTTCTCACTTGAGAACCAGGTGATCGTTTGGAGGAGGGTGACAACTTTCAATTGCAAGAATTGGTTCTTATTCAAGCAATCTGGTCCTATGATTTAAAATAGTTTAATTAATCTTTTGGTCCTTATACTTGTGCCAGCTTTTCGGTTTAAGTATTATTATGTTTTAGTTTCTATACCCGCAATTTTTTTATGTTTTAGTCCTGATGTCTCCATTTTGTGGCAGTTTTATACTGCTAGAAAACTAACAAGGACCAGTGCAAAAAATGGTTGGTACGGGGACCAAATCGAAAAGCTTTTAGGTACAGAGACTGAAGTTGACACAGATATAGAGACCAGAAGATATTAACCTTTAAAAAGTCATTTTCTGACATAATATAAGACAAGTGCTTAAATGATTTCATCGTTGGAGTAGAAAATTCTTAAATCTGATGAAACATGTTAGACCTGCTAAAAGTGAGTTAAGAACCTTCACTTTAAGTGTATAATTGGAGATACTGTAACTAGCGGATAACAATTCTATATTGATTTTAGTTTATGTGTATAGTTTGATTTATTTTAATTCAATTATTTTCTTTTTGTAAGTAATTGTTGAAAATAGGTAAGGTATATGAGTTTGGGTCTCTTCTTGGTTTAAATTCTAGATTGAACATTATGAAGTGTGAGCTTTTAAGTTTAGAAAAAAATGGATATGATGCATTTATTTCGTTGTTCTTCACATCGTGCAGGCAATTGGCACAGTCAGGTGCCCATGTTGTTATGGCCGTGAGGAACACAAAGGCAGCTCAGGAGTTGATCCAGAAGTGGCAGATTGACTCTTCAGGACTGAGTATTCCTCTTAATGTCGAGGTAACTTGTATATCCATTACTCATTATTGTGTGAGGAGCATTATATCAGCACTCTTGGAGCATGCTTTGCTAAATCATCTATGATGATTATGATCCATGGAATTTCTTATGTGTTTAACTGTGTTTGAATTAACTTATTCTGTTACAAGCTTTTATACATGACGCTCTAAAGAGGGATTTTGGTTGAATATTTGTTTTAAATGCTAAATAAGTTTAACAATGTGTTTCTGGATACTTATTGTCATTGACATTTCTTTTGGTTTATGAAGGTAATGCAAGTTGATCTTCTCTCGTTGGACTCTGTTGTGAGGTTTGCTGAAGCATGGAATGCACGCTCAGCACCCTTGCATGTTCTCATCAATAATGCTGGAATTTTTTCCATTGGAGGTTGGTATTTCTGATCAATCAAAGCCCGTTTCTGTATTTTAGCCTTTCTGTTAATCATTCTTAACCTGAAACAGCACCAAGTACTGGCTCTATCCTTTAATGATTTGAGTATTTTTGCAATAATTTTTTGGATTACCTGTTGAATTATACTCATCCTTTTCTTTTTCATCATTTGTATTGGCAAAATTATCAGAATTAACAATAATAACTTCTTCATTGATCACAAATGTAACTAATCCACTCACTTTTTTGTTCATATTCAGAGCCACAAAAATTTTCCAAAGATGGTTATGAACAGCACTTGCAAGTGAATCATCTGGCTCCTGCGTTGCTTTCTATACTTCTTTTGCCATCCCTTATTAGGGGTTCTCCTAGTCGCATTGTTAATGTGAATTCCGTTGTAAGTCTTTCGCTATTTGAGCATTATTATGTGATAGCCCCCATAGGGTTCAACCTGAATTATTGTCAATGGCGGACGGTGGGAGGCCAAAATTCAACCATTTAAACACACCACTGTGGTTTATGGCACTGCCATATAATCCATAAGTTTTCATATTATTATTGCCTGTGATTTATATACTATACTAATATGCATGAAAAATTATTTTTATTTGGGTAGATGTTTGTTTGACTAATTCAACATTTATTACTTGTTGGTTTTTTATACTTGATCTTCTTAAAATATAATCAGTAATCTAGAGCTATTCAGTTTGCAATGATGAGGAATTGAGGATTAATGCTTTCTAGAATTCAAATTTAGTAGCAAATTACTTATTATGAATGGTTAAGTTAGTTTAGAAGACATCTTTCTTCTGTTTAGGTGCATTTCTCGGGGTAGTGAATCCTGGTAGGTATGTGTTGACTCACTGTTTTGTAGTAAAATTTGTTTTACAGTTAAAAAAATGAGACACATGTAAACACTATAATATGTAATTTCCTTTAATTCCGAGTTACTTTGTTTTCTTGTATTTTTTCAGTATATTAATGTCACAAGTTAAACTTTCTATTTTGGTGTATTATCAACTTTTGCATGACTTTTTAATTAGCTTGAGACAACATCTTTGTATAATACTCTTGCTCAAATGTATCTTGCTATCCAATGCATAACTATCAGCGGTTTAGTTGCAAAAATATGTGTGTGATTCTTGCTCGATGAAATAATTTTGTACCAAAATTCCAAATATAAAATAAGCCTTATAAAATTGTTGATAATTGATTAATTGGTGTATTCCAAAGAATTAAAAATTGGATGCTTAATAAAAAGGAAACATATCAGATACGAAATGAGTGCAGAAATAAAGACTGTACATTGATGTTTGGCAGGTATTTAATATTCTCTATAATGTTATTATCTTTCTGTTTAACTGTTCTATGATTTTTAACTGTTGAATATTGATCACTTTTCTGTTGTGATCAATGTAAAATAATTCCTAGAAAATAAAGAATGTATTTTGTCATGATCAATATGACCCTAAGAAAATATCAGAGTGCTTTATTTTCTATTCCCCTCTTTTTCTGTAGATGCATCATGTTGGTTTTGTTGACACTGAAGACATGAATGTCTCATCTGGAAAAAGGAAATTTTCTAGTATGGTAGGGTACTCAAGCAGCAAGTTGGCAGAGGTAACTTGGTTTAAATGTTTTTGTCATTTCGATGGCTTCGTCTAACGAACTTTAGTGGAATTATGTGTAGTTATTTTTGTCCTGCTAAATCTTATTTACTTAGCTTTATAAGTTGTCAGCAATTAATTATTACTAATGTCCTTCTTGCATGTTAATATTCTTAGAATTAAAGCAAAAATAAGTATGCTATTGAATGAGTTTACACACACGTGTTTAACAACTACATGTATAATAATGTACACTAATTTTAGGATACTGAAGTACAAAACATTTATGGATTTTTTTTTTCAGCAAAACAAAACAATTATGGATTAATCAGAAAATTTGTAACATTAATGGGATATTTATTCATTTGGGAATAATTCTGTATTGTATTTTCAATGCTGCCCATCACTAATACATCAAGAGACTGGATATATATTGCATACTTAAAAGATAAATTTTCAGCATTTTTTACCTTATTATATTTGCATTTTGTTTAGTTTTTGATAGATGGAATCCATGTTCTTCCTGTATATTTCCTTTTGTGTTGATTCTTATAGTCTGGTTATTGATATTGACTTCTAAAATTTAGTCTTACCGATCAATGTTGCAAAATCACATGAAGAAGATGAATTGCTTGGTTTACCACTCATCTCGAAGTTGTGAATGAAACGAGACTTGGCATTTTCTGTTGCAGATTATGTTTAGTAGTATTCTTAATAAACGACTCCCTGCTGAATCTGGCGTCAGTGTATTGTGTGTATCACCTGGAATAGTCCAGACCAATGTTGTAAGTCTTTTGACAACTTTGAATGTATCTGGATGGAACATGTATGATTTTACTCTTAATCTTTCAATATTTATTTTTGTTTTTGTCTTTACAAATATTTGTCAAATTGAATATAACTTCTACAGAAAACCTTCAGAAATCATCTTTTGCAAGAGATTAATTCCCTGTTAATTTTCTCATGTCGTTTGCCAGAAGGAAAAAGGATCAGGAACATGATTGGTTATGAACATGATACTCATAGATGTATTGTGTTGATTATCTACCTATCATTGCGTTGAGCTAGAGCTAATGCAACTAGCAGTCTTATGGAACATATTGGCTTTTTTTGTTGGGTTGATGTTCATTTTAATGTGCATATGTATGTAGATGAGCAAAAATTAACTAGGGATGAAAATATTTCTTTAATAACTCAACCATTTGTTCTTTGGTAGAACAATCTTTATGTCGATTAGATTGCAGAGCTTGTATGTAACTTGAGGTTGGATAAATAAGACTCTGAGAGAACTGTATACAAATACCTAAGTCTAAATAAGTAAATTATATTATTCATCATAATTAGTGTTATGTTTTTGTTGCTTCATTTTCGAGTTCAGATTTCTGCTAGGGTTGTTTGGAAAAATTAGCTGATAAACAAAGTTGATAAACTAAATTTTAATTGAAAACTGTCTGGTTAGTTTATTTATTTTAAGTATTTGATCAAACTTACTAGTAAATTACCCGATGAATGTAAAATGACAAACATACATTAATGAGATTATATATATATATATATATGTATATGTATATATATGTGTGTATATTTTAATTTTGTGTACAAAAATATTCTTCTGCATAATTATAGTTTTAGATTTGTTAAATACACTCTAGGGCCCTCTTGGAATTATAACTTTATTATCATGATTTATTGCTGCTATAGCAAGTATGATTTGTTGATTGAAATAGCTGATTGCAAATCTGAGGAATTGAAAGAGATGACAAAATTGGGTTACCCAGCCTGATGCAAGCTGCTGGCTATATTTTGCTGGGCCAAAAAGGCCTGGTTTCAGTTTTGGCTTCTAAAATAATGTCCAAGCATGTTGAAAGCCCAATATTTTGGGCTCTTAGTGGACTAAACTTGAAAAAGGTTTTAGGGTTAATTTGGGCTCTAAATTTAAAGGCTAAACTATACATTCTATTTCTATCTGATTGTTACAGCCCTATCCTCCCATTTTACCATTACTCTGTAGTTATGTGAGACTTGTTAGTTTCTTTGTTGCATAATGGGATATATCCAGTTATTGATTCCTTGATTTTTCTGCATTATTTTATAAATCAAGCTTTTGTTTTTGCTTATATTTTCAACCCTATCTATTTCAGGCAAGAGATCTACCAAAACTGGTTCAAGCTGCGTATCGTTTGATCCCTTACTTCATCTTTAGTGCTCAAGAAGGTCTATTTATTCAATATTTTCAAACTAGAACTATAACAACTTTGCAATCCGATTCTATAATCAACTGTAACCATATATTTGATGGAATGTTTCGTAAAAGTAAAAGATATTCAGGACTAACTATGAATACATGTCACTTGTGCTGGAATGCAGGTGCAAGGAGTGCTCTTTTTGCTGCCACTGATCCTCAAGTTCCGGAGTATTGTGACATGTTGAAAGCAGACGAGTGGCCCGTTTGTGCCTTTATTTCTCAAGATTGTCGTCCGGCAAATCCATCAGAAGAAGCACACAGTGTTCAAACATCATACGAAGTGTGGGAGAAGACATTAGAGATGATTGGCCTTCCTTCAGATGCTGTGGAGAGGCTTTTAGACGGGGCAGAAGTTAAATGCCGTTATGGACAAGAACAGTAATCTAATTTACAATGATGACTACAAAACAGTTGATTAGCCGAAATGTCGCCACGTCCTCGCCCTTAATCTGTAAGGGCATTTACATTATTTATAGATAGCAGTGAGCTTTTTCATTCTTAGTATGTGGGAGAGAAGAACCCTTCTTTAATTTTGGACATCATATGTGTACATCCATTTTGATCATATTTATGCACTAAAGTTTCACTTGTTACTCATTGGGAGAATTTAACCAAACAAGTGTTTTTGGCCTTGAAACTTCTGATGGGCACGCATAGGAGTAAGAACTGAATTAGTAGGCACTATCTTGTTATAGTTATTTTGACCATTGTCATAGATTACCCTCCTAAATAAGCGAGTGGGTTACAGCAATAGTATTGCTTTCAATTTTAGAATGTTATCTTGCAATTCTTGCTTTCTCAAGAGTTGTAACCTTGCTTGCTCTTAACTTGTTTTATAAGCTCTCTAATTCATCAGAAATGTTTGGCATTTTTCTGTGAGTCGGTTAAAAATGATTGTTGGACATAGAGATTCTCCGTACCATGATTATAATTTTAGTTTTACCAAATAATAAATAAAGCAATGGTTTGATTACATCCTAGATCCGGTATCTGTGCCATGATGCAAGGATTAATGGAGGAACTATTTGATGATCATGGTTTGGTTTGATCTGATGACTTAGCCACCACTTTAACTTCTATAAAGTTAACAAAGTTGGGAGAAAGTATGGTAGATATCATTTTATCTTTTCCATTCTTTATATGATCTGTTTTTAGAAAGCTGATCTGATCATCTACTCGAATCAACAAGACTGTGTAAGGTAAATAATACAGACAACTTGACAAGAACAAATATCAGATGCTTAAACATCACTGTAATTTTTTTTTCAATACATAGAATATAAATTCTGAAGTTGGTTGATTGAACATGATGATGATTCTATTCAAAGAAGAATCATAAAATGTGAAATATTATGAAAAGTAGCAATTAAAGCCACTAAAACACCAATATCCAACATGATTATCAGTCAAGGAGTTACATTGATGTGGAGTTTCTGCCCATTTTCGCAGTGATCATCAACTCCACACATGAACCATGCTCCTCCTTCCTCTAAAATTATTGAGTCATTGCCACTCGTGAACCTTTGTATATACGAGTCCTTTATGCAATTCTCATAAACTGTGGAATCAACTTGCAATACATTATGTAGGCTGCTTTCATATTTGAACACTGGTAACAGAAATAAACATAACTGTTAGTGAACATTTTCAACTGTCATGTAATAAAATTTTCAAAATGCCATTTTTCGGGAGAATATGCTATGAATGAGTAGATCTAGGTAAAATGTTTGTATTCTATTTTGCAACATCATTACGTTATTGACTGCAAATTTGATTTTAGTCTGTATGTAGTCATTTATGTTATCTTGACAATTTTAACAAATCTATAACTTTTAAACTTGAAATTAGTAAAAATAGGTATATAACTGTATGTTCTTAGATTACTTATAAAATAAAATCATGAGTTTTTAAAACTTTTATGAAGGGTTTTACTCAAAAGTATTAAAGTGTCTTTTGAAAGGTTTTTAAAATTTTAATGTTTCTTTCACATTAAAGTGACTTTTTACTCCATTAAAGAATGCATCACTCATAAGTCAGAATCATGTTTGACACTATTTTCAAAGACATCAAACAAATAAATTGGTGTTTTCCTATGCATAACCAAACATATTCTTGACAATAAAATGTTTTCAGCTCCTCTATATTATGCCCTAAATTTTACCACAAAAAAGAAAATGCCAGTAAAACAGGTCTAAAGAATGATAATACAACATGTGAAAGAGTATGTTATTGATATTTCTTATTATGAATGTGAAACTCTACCCTTACCTAGAACATCACCAACATGAAACTCTTTTCCATCACACCAGTTGTTGAAATCAAAGATGTCAATCCAACCATAACTGTCACCAACAATGAAATGTTCTCCCTTTGCATGGGGCACAATGAAGGTTATGAGGAAAAGATAGAACATGATTACACAGGAGTAATGATAAGCCTCAACACCCATCTTTTTTTTTTCCTTTTCTTCCTTTCAATGATAAGAGACTACAGCAAGACAAACGACCATAGGATAAGAAAGACCATAATTCACCAAACATTGGAGTCTCACAACATTCTGATGTCACAAATTAGGTAGTCACGTATATCGTGTTAATGTCTAGATAGTTAACAAAATATGTTAGAAAAAATGTAAGTTTAGCTCAAGTATTTAACATTCTTTTACATTATTGGCAAAGAAAAATAGTCATAAAGAGCATTGTTTTCATAATATAATTCAATTTATTTGTGCAAGATATATTATGGTTTCATAACCATTGTATGAAACACCTATCTACTACGTACTTCTAAATATCATATTTGTTCAAAATATTTCTTAATACTTTCAAATATCCAAATATCATATTTCTAACACTAAAATGGTATCCAATTAAAGTTACTTAGTTTCGTCACGATTTCAAAATAATCACATTTAAAACAAAGTATGGATAACATTAACAATTTAAGCTTTTATTATTTTCAACTAAAGTCATTCCTTTACGAGACGAATTACTCAGTCTCATAATTATTTCTTTTAATCCATTTAGTAATATTTCTTACCAATTGCACTTAGGTGCATAAACCTTCATATGTTTTTTTTATATTTTATTTGTTCAATTTATTCTATTATATTGATTTTACGACTAACTTAAGAAGAAATGAATGGAGAAAATTTCATAATTCACTTTCATTACGTAACGAGTGACATGAGTTTGTTATTATTTAGCTGTTTTGTGGGGTGTGAGAAATATACCTTTTATCATCAGCATGGAAACTATGACTGGTTTTGATGACATTGAAATTTGGAAAAACAAACGTTTGATAGAAAATGATAACATTTTACTGAAGTAGGACACTGTTTGAAAAATCGAAATTGGCACTTTGTTGGAAAATGAAACCTGAAAACATGGTATATCAACTTCAAATTTCAAAACACGCAATCAACCCTACCATATTAAAAGACTTGCCAAAATACAATTCAATGACGCAATCCAACACATGTTTCCAGCCAATCACTCCATAAATTTGGTTACATACCAAACTTCCATTTTTAAAGAGTTTTAAATGCACTGATATACAAAGAGTTGTTCCTAGTTATGGAATGCATGTTTTAAGTTTGATTCATTGAAATAAAACTAGTCTTATAGTTGAGTATTAAATGAGTGAAAAGTGAAAGAGTAAATGATGGTTAAAAATGGCATCAAAGTTGGTACTTGGAACTATTATATAGCTCTTGTATCACTTGTTACACCATTGATGAAAGATGGATCTAGTAACATAATATTGCAGAATTGATCAACTTAAATAGGGGAGGCAAAACTAGAGAGCCACTCTAGCTTTTACAAGATGATGTTAAGTGATCTACAATTAGTTTGTCAAGGATTTAGCTAGAGGGCCTTCATGCCTCATGTTGGAATGTACACCAGGGCTTATAAGTAAACCTAGTAACCTACTGCTGCTAACTTTGAAGTGCCAAAAAGTATGCATATTAACTTTTGATAGAACTTTTTGTGAACTCAAAAAAACTACCAGCCATCAATCATCAAGCACAGGTTGGATTAGTGCCACACAATAACAAATCCATGTTCTTCAGCTTTTTCCACAAACTAGGGGATTTCTTCCCGTCAAATCTCTTCCCAGAAGAATTACCATCTTTCCACTTGAACCTCCTAAACTTATCCATCTGAACACAAACCTCCAAAGCTATCCCCTCCTTCCCTTTGTTACCATCTTGACCATCTCTTCTCAGAAGTTTCTCATAGTACTCCTTGTTCCTCTTCTCCAAGCCATGTATCTGTGCTTGAAGATCTTCAATTTTCCTGTGTAGCATGTACACCCTATGATCCTCCCTCATCTTCAGCACACACTTTGCCAGCTCACCAGCCTTCCTCTTGATGAAAACTGACTCAGATGCCAGCTCTTTGTTCTCTTCCACCAAAGTGTTGATTCTATAACTCAAGCTGGCATTCTCATTCAACAGAACAATCCTCTCGGACTCCAACACCTCAAGAAGACTCTTTTGTAGCTCACTTTTCCTTGAGGACTCACAGTACCTCCTCTCCATGACGCCAACCTCGTGCATCAACAAGTCATACTCAACATTCCTGATCACAAGCTCGGCAACAACGGCATCAACATCAAGCATGGAGCTCTTAGCGAGAACCATAGGCATCATCACGTGTGAAGGATGTTGGTAGGAGATTGAGCTCTCAATATCTGAATCAACGTGGCTCACACCACTTGCTTCTTCCTGGTCAGAGAAGCCTTCATCAACAGTTGTTGAGACTTGGGAAGAGTGTCTACTATGATGCTTGTGTTTGGCCAGTGTTTGGATGTATCGATCAGATAAGGTTATGTAGCCATTGTACAAGTCCTGCAGAAGGGACAGTAGCTGGGGTCTCTTTTGGTAGTAGGATTCGGCTCTTTCAGCAAAAGTATCACCAATTTCTTCTTCTTCGGCTGAACTCATAGTCAACACTTTCATCCTCTCCTCCAATTCTGCCATCAAACACCAAGTTTCACATTTGCATTAGCACAACAATAAAAACAAAAGACCCTTCTCTCACTAGGTGAGGCTGGCTAAATAGATCAAACCACCCTTTTCAATGCAGTTAAAAAAAAGACCAAATGCTTTTTTGCATTAGTAATTACAAGAAAAAGAGCACAGAGAACAATGTTTTTCCTTACCCGGTTTACACAAGTTCATAGCTTCAGAACCATAAAGTTTCAACTAGAAAAAAGATTGACAATTGGGATGTACCACAAAGGAGGTTAATATAGTCCATATCCAAACTTGGTGGATGAGTAATTGAGCTCTAAGAAAGTGACATGCTACCAAACCATGACACCATAAAAGGGAACACTGACAAAACCCATAAATAATTCTGGTACGCAAGATAAAACGTTACAATACAAGGAAATTAAATAGTGCAGGGCTAAATTTGAAAACAGAATTTGAATTTGCAACATGAGTTAGCCACAAGGGTATGGCACATTGCCACTCTAGTGTTTGGTCTAGAGTTACATCTACTACCTCTAGTTTTGAATGCAAATGTCAAAATCATGTACTATACCTGACCATGTGCACTGTTGACAGAAAAGCTAACGTTCTCCAACTTTCAAATTTTCAAGGGTAAAGCCAATAAAGTTTAGGGGAATATGAGCACAGGCCACGAGGTCTACATGGAAAAGTCACCGTTACAAATGCCACCAAAATCTATTGTGCACTGCAGCAAGGCAAGTGACGTGGCCAGGAACCAATGAACTGTGTGTGTGACCACCAGGTCCATTTTAGTTTCAAAATTTGAAACACAAGATAAGTGTCCAAAAAGCACCGCAAAGGCCAAACAAAAGAACAAAAGGGTATGAGAAAGGGACAATGGATCAATCGCCAGAACAGAGACAATGGGTGTACAAGTCTAGTTCAAATCAAATTAGAAATTTGAAAACAAAAACACACCAAAAAGATAGACCTGTCAACAGCCACCTATACCAAAAAGATATAAACTTTATATAACTTTTTCTTCCCCACAATCCATGCATATGGTTAACACAGATAAAAAATGATAATAAATTCAATCTTTTGAAAATCTAAAAAAAAAATCAATCTTTTAGAGGCGCGTGAGAAAGGGCGCGTGGTGTAAGTGGTGTCTGATGATAAGAAATTGTAGGAAGAGAAATAATTATGTACGGCATTGTTGTTTCCAATGAAGAGTTGGACATTTGACAGTTGACAGGGACATGTCCTGTATGGGATTCTTCTCCTTCATTTCTCTCTTCTTCCTTCCATTGATGATGGCTAGAAAAAGGTTTCCACCGTTTCAACATAACTTGTAACACACCAAATGCATGTGATTTCATTTAATTCAGATTTCTTCTTCCTCACTTCATTTATTAGAGGTTTTTGCACCAGAACGATTCAATTTGGTTTTAAAACTTAATATAAGAGTTCCCCATTTGAATAACTTTGGAAAACTGTAGTCAATCTAAATTAAAAAAGGTTTCTTTAAAAAATTTATATTCATACATTCCAACACAAAATAATAAACTATAGGTTTAAAAAAAGAGGTACTTCAAAGCCTTTACTCGTAACCCCCTCACTCATTAAAGAAATTCCTTTTCATTCATTTAATATTAATATATATTACATCATATGATATGGCCCCCAAACAAGTTTTTGGTTAAGAATCATACTTTTAACTACTAATTTAAATACATTTTGTTATGGGTTAATATAACATTCTTGTGATTAATTATAATATTCATGTAACCAACATTAACTTTTGATTGAAACTCATTCCATTTTTAACTTGTTTACAATAGAAACAAAAAACAAAGAGATGGGACTTACAACATGGGAGTTTTTACTTAGTTAAAGCAAGTTTGGTTTTGTTGGTAGAGTAGGGTAAAATTAATGCATACCAGAAATGTTGGTGAGTAGCCAGGAGGGCATGTTATTGCTGGGAATGCTCTTGTCCTTGGACCCTTTTGTGGATGAGTGAAGCAATGTGAAATTTGAAATCACCTTTTCCTTGCCCATGTTAGGGTCCCTCACCATCAGTATCCTTGCTTCAAGCCCCCCTATGCATTGCAATGATAATACATTGGATCAAAAAACAACAGAATCTTTGAAAAAGGACTGTTGCCAGAAATAGAGGGTCCTTTGCATTTAAGAAGGATGAAAAAAAGCATAGAACAAAGAATAGGTGCAAAACAAAAGAAAAAGCAGACAGAAATTAAGAAGGTAACACAACAGAAACAGATAAACAAGCGCAGATCTCCATAGACAATGCTGAGCAACAAATTACCAATAAAGTATGGCAAAACCTCACACTGAACAAAGCCAAATTGTTTAAAATAAAGAGGAAGGGTGCAATCTTAACATTCGGAATATAGCAACAATCCCAAATCCCAAGGCGTTTTAAACCTGAGAATTCTGAGATTCGAAAAGGGAAATTTCCATTTTTAATTCTTCAAATTCCGTGGCTGAACCGGGAATCAATGAAGATCATGTGAACGACATGACGACCACAAAGAACGCCAATTTGAAGATTCAGGAACCAACAACAGAAGAATAATAACAAGAGAACCCATGAACAGTTTCTTAGCCTTATCATATTCTGTTTTCATGGCAGAGAAAAACAGAGGAAGAGTGAGAGAAAGTTGGAAACTTTTTAACATTGGCCATCAAATTTGAAAAATGAAACACACCCATTAAAGATCAGATACAGTGTTAAACAATGCAGCAAACGGCAATCTCATGGCCCTCCAGAATCACATTCATAGTCAAATAGTACTCTGCGAATTTCTCAGCAAAAAAAAAAAAATGAACTCACAAAATTTTAAAATACACAATAGAAGAAAAATCCAAGAACTGTAGCAGAATTGATGGACAAAAGGAGTGGAAGAAGAATAGAAGAAGAAACTCACTCTGAGAGGTGCAGGAAGAAGCTTGATATGCGCAGCTGAAGAAGTGCAGAGGAACTTGATTTGAAAGAAAGTTCTGAATGTTTATGTGAGTGATGATAAAAAAAAAAGAAAAGGGTTTGATAGAAAGAGTGGGACCAGAGGAATAGGAGTGAGAATCTTGAGTGTCACAGTCTAATAGCAACAACAAGTAGTCAAAAGCATTAACTCAAATCCCTGGAGGATAGTGTCACACTGTAACAACAATCTTAACCCAAAAATATTCCATTTTCTAAAATTTATGATAACTGATATGCTAGTTTTGGACTTTTATATAATTGATTTCTTAAGATTTGGTTTTGTCTTGATTCTGTGATCTCCTTCATGTTTAGTTATTTGTTTCCACATAATTATTAGGGTGAAGAATAATGTTTCATGGGATTTGGCTGAGAATGGTCGCATTTAGATAAAGACTTTTGTGTGTGTTGATGTTTGTTATGTCAAAAGATAACCTCGTATGGTTCTGAGGTACCCAGATTTTGTAGTTATCATATATCATATATCTTATATGTTTTACAATCTAATTACCTAATCTCACACACAAAAAACTACCTAAAAATATTTTCAAATTGTTTTCTTTTATATTTATTTTATTGCAAATCAGAATATACTGTTAATTCTAACAAACTCTCCTAAAACCAAGATATAACAGTTATAATTCTAACAAAAATACAAAATACCAAAATTGCAAGTCTTTGTTTTCCTTCCACAATTGATATTATGTAAATGAATTTGCTTTTGTTATTATGTGAATAAATGAGTTAATTAATCATGTGTTATGCAAATTGCACCTATGGGAAATGAATTCACAAGGATGAGTATTGAAAGATACATTTTTATTTATACTTAATCTTTTTTATTTTTCAAAGTGATGATGTTTTGCTAATAACTTAATATATGATTGTAATCTGTATTTTATTTTTTCAAATCAATTGGAATCACTTATAAACTTTCAAGTTCTCTCCTCCCTTAATTCAAATAATTTTATTTTTTTCATCCATAAATTTAATCTAAACAATGATTTATACATGATCAATTATATCTTGGAAATATATCTACATTATAATGGAAATATTTTATTAATAATAAGTTAAATATATTTTTCATCTCTCATAATCTTTTAAAAATAGGAAAAAATAAATAAATAAATTTTGTTAATTTATTTAACTTTTAATGAACGGATTATTTACATTATAATGGAAATATTTTATTAATAATAAATTAAATATATTTTTCATCTCTCATAATATTCTAAAAATAGGAAAAAAATTATTAAATAAAAATTTTTAATTTATTTTACTTTTAATGAATGGATTTTCAGATGGTATTGTTAAAATGTAAGTAAGCTACTTGGAAGCTGATAAGGTAGTTTTTAGGTAGTTAAAATGTTTCATTAGAAGTATTTGATAAACTAGTTGATTAACAAATAAAAGAATGCAACCATGTAAATTTTATTATGTAAACGAAATTTATATTTTTAAGGTAAAAATATATTATTGTGTAATTATAATTTTATGTATTTTTAAAATAAAAAAAATTGTATTTAAATAAGTCGATGTGATAATTATTAATCAAATTTAATTTGTATTTATATTAATTCCAATTTTTTGACTTATCAATTTAAAATTTTGTTGCATTGGATTTTTTTTTACAATTTTTACCTTTGTGTAATTTTCATAAAGAATCATGTAATGAAACATTAATTACTTCAATTTATGATGTTAAATATTTTTTAAATTTTAACTACATAAAAAATTGAATTAAAAAGTAGCCCAACAAATATTAAAAATGGTGAAATAATTAATTGTCTCTATTAAAATAAAATAAGTAGTAATAGATAAAAAGATATTAAAAATGAAAAAAAAAATATTAAACTAGAACTGGTAGTAATGGAAGGAAATTAGATAAGCTAATTTACATAAGCTAAAATATCCTAAAATAATGGAAGACTAACGATTTTGTATTGGTCAAACTAATTTATAAACTAATCAAATAAATTATTAGCTAGTTTATTGTTCTTATCAAAATCTCTTATGTCATAAAATTTTATTATAATAAAAAAATTATTAAAAATAACCAATTTTTACATCACAAAACCAACACTACACATTAAATTTTCCATACAAATGCTAAGAAATTTATATAAAATGTTTATATATTATCCATTATGTAGATGATAAATTCGATTGTATCCTAAATCTATACATATATAAAGGGATTTCATCTTTAACTGCTCTCAAATTTTTTTCTATTTTATTCTTAGATTAATATTTGGTTTTATTTCATTATTTTGGTTAATGCGTCATTTTTTACTTTTTAAAAATATTTGAAATAGATTATCGGTTTTGAATTAAAAGATATTATTTATTTTAAAATTGAGTGAGAAGAAACGTGAGTGTAGTGACTAAAGTAGTGACAACAACTTTGAAATGTAACATCTTCTTTTTAACTTATTTCATAAATATTTTAACTCTCCACTTCTTGGATTAACTTCCACGATTCCCCTTTAATTGTTAACTCCTTATTTAAGTCCTTTAATAGTGCTCCCCCTTTAACTCGTTATTTTAAGTCAAGAAGAAGGCGAAACAAAAAGAAGTATTCTTCTATATGTTCTTTCCTTCTTTTTGTTAGTATGTTTCCTCTTAACAGAGAGTGAGAATGGTTCCGATGGAGTTATTGGAAAGAAGGCTTAACATATGCAATTCAGAGATACCATCACTGAGTCAGACACCTAATTGAAAGGGAGACAGACGCAACTCCGTGACTCGATCATTAGTGCACGCTACTCCTCTCCAATCAGTGCACACTACTGTCGCTTACTAATGCCATAACTCCCCTTTCTATTTTATTTTTTTTTGGTTCTTTTATAATAATTTATTATTTACATTTTTGTCTCCTATTTCCTTTCTATCTTTTTGTTCGTTCTTCTATAATAATGTTCTTCTATAATAATTTATTATTTACGTCTCTCTCTTCTTTTTCTTTTCTATCTTTTTTTCTTTCGGTTGGTTCTTCTATAATAATTTATTATTTAGTTTTTCTCCTCTCTTCCCTTTTTATCTTTTTTGTTCGTTCTTTTATAATAATTTATTATTTAACGGTTAATAGATTTTAATTTTTTTAAAACAAAAAGAATTTAACAAAATAAAATAAAATAAATAGATACAAGTTTATTATTTGTTTTTTTAATTTTTTTTATTCGCTGTTAGTTTTAGATTTTATAGAAAAAGGGTATTAAGGTAGTGTTAAAAAGGGTGTTGTATTTTTAAAGATGTATTTTTTTGTGAGTATCATTTGGAAGTAAAATATTTTATTTGTTTTCACTTAATGGAGAAATTGGTACGTTAATGCAGAAGAGTGGAAAAATTGGTTACTTTTCTGTTTTAAACTGATATTCTTATTTATTAAATAAGCATATTTTTAATTTTAAAACTTTATTTTATTTGTTCTCACTTACTTGGCAGTAAAGTGGAGAGATTGGTGCTTTTTATTAGGGAAAAGTGGAGATACAACAAAAATTATTTTTAACGGGGGTTATATTTGGCGTTACTGACGGTTTTAACCCCCACTAAGTACGCTACCCGCGGTTTGCTTTTCCCCTGAAACATCCAACGTCGCTACTGTCAAGGGTTTTCCAAACCCCCGCTACTGTCAAGGGTTTTTCAAACCCCCACTACTACAAGGGCTTTTTCAAACTCCACTACTACTAGGGGTTTCCCAAACCCCCATTAATCCATTTTTTATGTTTTTATAAATGAATTGTTTTTTTTGTTCATTTAGTTATTTTTTAATACAATTAAATTCCAAAACAACTGAAAAATTAAAAAAAACAAATATTTTAAAATTTTATAATTGAATACAACATTTAATAAAGGAAAAAAAAACAAAAAAACAACTTAAAGGTAATCTAACATAAACATAAAAGTATTATTTTATTCTCATTCATGAAAATAGACATAAACAAGATTCTTAATTTATGCATGGAATGTTATATAATTAAACTTTTTACTTTGTTATGGCAAAATTAAATTTATCTTATTGAGAAATTTGGTCAATTATTAGGTCCCTATTCAATGTTTCCAATGCCCAATACAAGTCAAATTAGAAACAATTTTCTGATTTAGTATGCAATCTTTAAACATTGCAATAATGATTAAAATGTTTCATGTTGTTACCAGTGTAATAGTAAACGTGTAACATTTTTCATTTGAGTATAATTAAAAAATTTAATCAAATATTTATTTGTCTTAATCGGTTAAATGTGTGTAGTAGTTCCTACTAACTAAAATAATTGATTGTACATTTATTATATTTAAATTTCAGTATCTGTGACATAATCGATTTAACACATACTAATAAAAACCATACATCTTATATATTAGTTACCAATTTAAAAGTTAGCGATATGATAAAAAAAATCAGATATAATTAGAACCAAAGTAAGAAAGTATACTTTTCAGAATTGAATATAATTAGAATCAATACAATACATTCTAAAAGAATGAATAATTATACATGAAAAATTGAGATATCATAACAAATGAATCCATATAATCTGAACAAATGCTAGGTGAAAAAAATGTTGATCAAAATGGAGAAAAATGAAGGTCCCAGCTTGAACCTGAAGGTGAAGGTGATTATTAGTCTGGGAAATGCACCACCTACAATAAAGAGCTAGTTGCAATTCAGATGATGATTGCATCAGAAGAAACTAGAATGAATCAATCGAGATACCATATACAAGTAAATGAAAGATTGAAGGGAGAATTATTGCCCGAAAGTGTATTTCCAATTTAAGGAAATTACCAAAAGAATAGTAAAATAGTTTATATGTTGACTTAATTAACCATTCTTCTAGTTAATTCATCTTAAATAGATAATTAATTTACTAAAATATCTTAACATGCAGCTCCCAAAAATAAGTATTAGAAGCTAAACAAAAAAGAAAGACGACTACTAAACACATTAATTTGACATTGTCCTCCCTTAGGCACTATTATTACACAAATACATAGAGAGAATAGAAAAATAAAGGCGGAGTGGGTGGGTGGTTGTCATGGTAGTACAATACCTTAAAAGTTGTTATAATTCTTATTGCTCTCAAGTGCTTTTGCTGTTGCCTTTTCAAATTCTTCCAAAACAAAACAAAGATTTTCACTGATTCAACATCCCTTGACCTAAAATAACCTAACAATGAAAAAATACCACAATTAGCATATTAAATAAAATATTTCTTCCTTTAGGGTTGATTAAATAAAATGAAAATAAATCACATAAAAAGTATGTGGCATACTAATGCAATCAGACATCATTTTATTTATGCAATCTCTCAAATGATAATCATAATTCTGCACTCATCTCAAATGATAACCTCAAATTTACAGTTATATTTCCAGCTTTTGAAGAATGCAAAACATACCATAATCATAATCATATCACTAACATTACATTATTCAAATTATAAACTTACAATGTTCAAATCATCAATGTACAATATTCATATCATAAAATACATTAATAATTAAAATATCTTAATAAATGAATCTTTTAGTACACAAAATTATTACCGTTTAAATATCTATTTTATCTATCATAATTAAGGTTTTTATTTTTCAGTTTTAGTATGAGTGTATGACTTTAAAGTAGTCTGATACATTAAAGTAATTATTGTAAATTACTACATTTATAAAGTAATTACAGGACAGTGAAAACTATATAGGAAACAAAAGAAACTTTAGAAAATAATAGTTTAAATCAAATGTGGCAATAAAGCATCCAAGGACACAAGATCTAGAAAACAAACCTTCAAACAATTCACAACAAGGTGCCTCCTAGTTTGTGCGGTTCCATTTTAAGGATCGGATATAATAGAATGACGAACATCCTCTTTCTGCACTATATGAACAAGTAATTACTAAGTTAATAAATTGTAAAGAACTGTAACATCCAAGAACAAAGACGAGATCCATAAAAAAAAGTTGTTTAGGTAATGGTAGGCATATAAATAAGTCAAAATACAGAAAAATAGCATAGAAACACATGCAAACATATAAATAGAAAATAAAAGGACCTATTGAAATGAATATCTGAAAAATTAAAATTGCATTGCAATCCAACTGATATCACCAATACTCATATCAAATCATGAGTTTATGCATGTAAATCAACATCTCTACGGTGATAAAAAGACAGATGTGTTAATAGTACTTTCCAATCATAACCCTAACTCTACAAGTTTAAAATTTAAAGAAAGCAAAAACCTCATTAAGGAATTGGTCAATCCTAACAAGGTTGGAGTGGTTACTCCATCTGCATTGCTCAAGGAGGTTTCCTCCTTCAAGGCAAGATTCTGTAACTGCTACGCCAAACAAGCAAATCTGATTTAAAAACAGAGCAGAGAAATTCTAGAGAGAATAGCGTGTGCAAAGTTGGATCATATCCTATAAGCATTAGAAGGAAACCTTAAGGCACGTTGAAGCAGGGGACGCAAACACGTTCAATGTAGGGGAGACTTTGACACTGCAGATTCAACTTTATCGAGTGTAATCGCCACAAATTGGAGACACGTAGTTGCATGGTTAAACTGGTTGAGAAGAGAGGCATTCCATATTTGAACTTATTCTCTCCAACTTGAGCAGAGAAACGAAGCACCGAATCCCCAAATCGCACTGCAATTCTGAAATGAGAAATGGAGAAAATGAAAATCAATTTGAAAAAATAAACAGGGCAAAACGAAAACGAACACCGAATAGGAAAAAAGCAGAGTGAAGAGGAGAATCAATTCAGACATGAACATCAGAAATGTTGAATATCCACCATGAGAAGAATTGTGTGCCTTCGAAAACTGATTTTCTAGGGCACGAGCAGAGCGTAGTGTGTAAAAAACGCGAGAGGGGAGCCAACGGAGACATCTTCGGAAAGAGGTTCTAAAAGTGTGGTTTGCGAGGAGGATGAGGATTGAGAAGACATTGGAGAAGAGTAAGAGCAAGGGAGTGTAAGATGAAGAGATTAGCCAATATAATACTATAATTAAAATAATAAAAATACCTTAGTGAGCTTTACTAGAATAACAATATTCACACTTACTGGGGGTTTCAAAAACCTCTAGTACTTTTGGTCTTAGCATAGGATATAATAACCTCTAGCAATAAACCCCTTCTAAAATTAAATTTTTTTTGTAGTGAGAGGAGTGAAATGTGAATTTATGGACGGTTACTCTTTTTTAGACAAAAGAGTGATGTATAAAAAAATTGTGAAAGAGAAATAATATAAAAACATATGTTTTCAAAATCCTCCAAAATCTTAATTTTGAGATTCTAAAAGAGTGATATATAAGAGAACCGTGAGAGAGAAATAATATAAAAACATGTTAATGTCTCCAAAATCCTAATTTTGAGATTCTGAAATTGTATTATTGTTCTTCCGTCCCCTCAATATTTCATCACCGCTACTTTACCAGGTCTACGTCTCCTTAATGCTTCAAAAACCCTAATGTTAAGATTCTTAAATTGTGTATTGCTAATTTTCTTCATATTTCATCTCTTTTATTTATCTTATTTTAAACATATTTAATTAAAAATAAATATAAATATAAGTAATAAAAAATTAACACAAATAATAATATATTA
>Ga0123342_1002457_pt1 | contig 30771 bp, 13 predicted proteins | sample Turbeawhitnodule_FD_89960 | JGI IMG/M metagenome (GOLD analysis project Ga0123342, IMG submission 89960) | Root nodule microbial communities of legume samples collected from Mexico - Turtle bean Mexico white nodule | ecosystem: Host-associated > Plants > Roots > Nodule | place: Mexico: Nepantla... | reverse complement strand
TAGTCGATGTGGGATCTCCAACACACCCCCCTCACGCCGAGACTACCAACTCGTGCGTGGGACTATATATTATGGGTGGTCCGATAGCGGCCCGATAGCGGGTGGCACGATAGGCCCAACAAACACTCGCTAGGATAGACTCGAAATGGCTCTGATACCATATTACGAAGTGGACTTTAAGCCTAACTCAACCGCATAAAACCGGCTCATAGGGTTGAGGTTTGCACCCACTTATATACAATGAAAGGCTCTAATCTCTAGTCGATGTGGGATCTCCAACAGGTGGTTCTTGTTATTGGTGTAAAAGGGTTGGGACACCCTTAAGTGTTCCGTTTTATAATATTTTTTCATTGCTGATAAAAAAAATATTTGAAAGATATTGACATAAGTTTGCATAAAAATTAAATGAAAACAAAATAAATGAGTAAAATAATTCAATTAAAAAAATTGGGAATGAGGTTAATCCTTCTTACTCGTCTGTAGTTTTAATGAATAAAAACATATAACATTACATCTTGATTTACATTGGTGCACATATAAAAACCACTCATATTGATTCCTGACATATAAAATTATTAAGATTGTGTCCTAAATATCGATTTCTCATATATTTATAAAAAAATTCTTATCATTATAACAGATGTTATAAAACAATTAACATTTCAAATCTATTCCTAGCATTCAAATATGTATTACCGGATAGCCGAGAACGCCGACATGGTCGAATGATCGAGAAGGCCAAATAATTCTCCTAATCCAAACATAGCCCATAAACCTACAATTAACCGTAATTAAGCCAGATTAGTTGTAAATTGTGATTAAGGCACGATTAGGCCCTCTTTTGGACCAACGAGCAAGCGCATGATAGTTGAGGTTCATCCAAAAGGAATAAATACCACAGGAAACTCAGTGCCAAAGGTAATTTTTCTCTCTCGACTCACCTGCGCATTGTACTCGAACTAACTTGATAGAGTGCCTTTGTTGGTTCCCTTTACTCATCTCGGTGAAAGGAAGAACCAATCGGAGACCACCGTGCCTGGAGGCCGTGAAGACCGGAAGAAGACAAAAGGAGTCACTCTAGGAGGAACTCAACCTTGTAAGAACATTTTTGGTGTCCACCGTGGGACCAAGAAGAAACCTTTCAAAGTGTCCACATGGTAACAAAGAGGAACATGACAGACAACGACAGGAATATGCAAGGAGAGGCAGAGACAATCCAACTTAACCCAATGGTTTTGATAATGCAAATGAGGAGGGAGATGGAGATGCTTAAGAAGAAAAATAAGGAGGAGATCCAAGGAATGAAGAGAAAGAATGTGAAAGAGATAGCGACCTTGAAGAAGGAGAATACTCAGACGAAGCAAAAACTTAATGGAGATCCAACAGTCCAGGAGACTATAGAAGGGGAAGAAGAAGTATATTTCCTATTACCTTCATCGATGTCGACTTTAGAACTATCGATCCAAAGCATGATGATCCGATGGTGGTAACCATCGAAGTGGCCAATTTTGTGGTCATGAAAATGCTGATAAATCAAGGAAGCTCAGTCAACATCCTTTACTAGAAAACATTCAGGAAAATTGGTTTATCTCAAGATGTCGTGGTGTCGTTTAATGAACAAATAGTCGAATTCTCGGGAGAAAGAATAGACACTCGAGGATACATTGACCTCGACACTAAGTTTAGCGAGGGAAATGAATGTTGTAAAACAATCAGGATCAGATACCTACTGGTGGATGTGGAGACATTGTACAACATCTTTCTAGGGAGGCCATCCCTAAACAAGTTGGGAGCCATAGTCTCGACTACTCATCTTGCCATGAAATTCCCCTTCAATACCAGGAGTCGAGGCAGGGATGTCGTGACCCTTCATCTAGATTGAAGACTACGAGGGAATGTTATGTCACAAATCTAAGAATTCCCCTTCCGACACCAAGTCAAAGGCTTGAAGCTCATCAGGTTACAATTATGAATGATCTGGACCCGAGGCCGAATGATGAGCCTCGCTAAAACCGAAGGAAGAGACTGTCTCATGGCAGATGGGCCAACCAAGATAAAATACTCGTCTGGGTTCGACCTTGAACGAAGAGGATACGGATGTAATCACCATGTTGGCTAAAAACTTTGATGTGTTTGCTTGGACGATAGCCGACATGTCGGACATAGATCCTAGAATTATTTTCCACAAGCTCTCAGTTTGCAAGGAGGCAAAGTCGGTAGCCCAAAAGAAGAGAAGAATGGGAGAAGAGAAGACATTGATCGCGGAGCAAGAAGTGCGCAAGCTCCTGGATGTCAAGTTTATTGGGAGGTACATTACACTACCTGATTAGCGAATATAGTGTTGGTTCATAAGAACAATGGGAACTGGCGGATGTATACCAACTACACTATTCTTAATAAGGCCTGCTCTAAAGATGCGTATTCGCTGCCTAGTATCGACCGACAGATAGATGGAGTTGCCGATCACAAAGTCTTAAACTTTCTCAACGCATATTTTGGGTACAATCAAATACCTATGAATCTGGCAAACCGAGAGAAGACAACTTTCTTGATCGAAAGGGCTAACTTTTGCTATGAAGTTATGCCTTTCGGATTGAAGAATGTAGGGGCGACCTACCAAAGGTTGATGGATCGGATTTTTCGAAAGCAAATTGGGAAGACAATGGAAGTGTATGTCGATGACATGATTGTGAAATTTGATAGTGTCGAACAACACGCAACTGAACAATGGGAACAACATCGAAGAGCAGCCAAAAGGCTCTAAGTGCAACCCAGCTATTCAGATGTAACTGAGTGGGAGCCACGTTTAAGACGCGCAAAACCTCCATAGTAAAGTCATCGAAAGGAAAACGGACATGAATATCCGAGATTAAGCAAGAATAGAAATAGAAAAAATCTTTGGGTTCTCTCCCCCTACCCAGACAAATGGTTTCATACTCCCTACACCTACGTAAGGATAGTAGACCATCCAAAACACCCTCTAAAAGAATATCTACACTCTCGGCAAAAGTCTAGAGCATGGATGGTTGTCGAAATTTGGAGAAAACCTCTTGAACCCAATTATCCACCCATGCGTAGTCGGCTTCTCGAACCTCTTCCTCTTCGTATGCACTTAGAGAAGAAGAAGACGACGCTACAGGCTCTACATTATTCCTACTTACAGAATCAACAGCCCAAGAGGACTTCTCAGTGCTCTCGGTATTAATATAACTAATATCTACAGTCATCGGCCCTCCCCTACTCGGACCCCCTGACACAGGTGAAAATAAAATGGTAACAGAAAGGGAAGACATGGTTACCTCCAAAGACTCTTCAACCGGTACACACAGATTCTAAGGCAAACACTCTCAACTCTCAGATTCTCACAACAAATTCACGGTTAACGCGTGAAAGATGGAACCCACCACCACTCCTATTTATAGGTGGAGCAATAGGTGAATACGAACTGTCACTCTTAATTTGTATCGTTGGATCAACTCAGTATCAACGGTCCAGATCATGCGACTCTGCACCTCCTGACAGCACGTCACATCCACGCGCCTCGAACGCTCCAGCGAACTTCCCTACTCGGCTTCAAGGGCCCCTGAGCAATCACGCGACATAACACTCATGCGGAAGTGCCAGTCACACGAAGTAGCGACTACCCGATTTATCGGCCATATAAGACCCTTTATAGAGTTCCTCTACTAGTGCATGGGGGGCTTATGACTCGGGATGAGTATCTAGCTAAAGATAAAGCAATTTTTCTTTTACACAAACTCTACGTGACACTCAAATCGCTCCACTCGAGCCTGGGGGGCAAATGTATTACCGATTAGCCGAGAAGGCCGACATGGCCGAATGGCCGAGAAGGCCGAATGACTCTCTTAATCCAAACATAACCCGTAAACCCACAATTAATCGTAATTAAGTCAGTTTAGTTATAAATCGTGATTAAGGCACGATTGGGCCCTCTTTTGGATCCACGAGCAAGCCCATGACAGCTGAGGTCTATCCAAAAGGTATAAATACTAGAGGAGACCCAGCGCCAAAGGTAAGTTTTCTCTCTCGACTCACCTGCACATTGTACTCTGACTAACTTAATCGTCAGCGTGCCTTTGCATGTTCCCTGCTACTCATCTCGGTGAAAGGAATAACCAATCGGAGACCACCGCGCTTGGAGGTCGTGAAGACCGAAAGAAAAAGACAAAAGGAGCCACTATAGGAGGAACCCGACCTTGTAAGAACAAAATATGTTAAGCATTATCATATAGGACAAATATTTAAAAGTACTTTTTCAGTCAAATTTAAGGATAAAAGAAAAATAAGAACAAAGGACATGAAAGGAAGAGCAACTCTACAAGCATCAAATATCTCATAGAAGCAAACGAAAGTGAAAGGTCAGAGTGAAAGAGGAAGTCTCTTTATATAAGTAGGATAAATCGTTTCATGGAACCTTTTGAACGCGAAGAAAAATGAAAAGTCATTTCAATTTCCACAAACCCGTTTGTTTCAACTTTAAGACAAACGTCAAAGCTCCTCGAAAAGGCACACAATCATTAGTCGAAAAATCCCTCGTTAATGCGTATAGGATTTCGTTATTTTATTACATATTTATGATATTTATTAATTATCAGTTAATGACAATGATCGTAATATTTATTATAACTTAATTATATTAAGTTCAAACCATGACTTTAGACAAGCTCAGACCATCGAGTTATGTATGGTTGCAAAGGTTGGCTATGTTCAAGTCCGATCTCTTCAAAGTCTATTTGTCGAGCTTAGGAGACTTATGTATTGTGCATCCTTAAATAGACAGAACAATTAATATCCATGGATATTAACCACCTATAGTTAATCATATTTCTCATTGGTAACCACTCTAATTATGTTATAACGTGATCACAAAGCTCGAAACAACTCTTTGTAACTGAAACAAATCTATAAATACAACCACAGTTAGTATTTCTCACCCTCATTTTGATATTCAATTACTACTCATATATCATTATACTCTTCCTGACTTAAGCATTAAAAAATATTTTGCTTACTCAGATTGATTTGTAAAGCTTGACAATCCTTCGGAGATCGGTCATCATTAGTAAGAACAATGATCAACTTATGTATTTATATAAACACTCCCTTTCCTTTTTTCCAAAATCCCCCATTCAAAATTTCCCTTGATATATTGCCATCTTGATTCAGAACCAATTCAAAGAATTATGTACCATATATGGCAGTTGTATACATTATTGTCAATACTATATGGCAGCTGTATACATTATTGTCAATACTAAATATCTAAATATTGTACAGTATATAAACATAGTAATGTATAACATGAAGGCTTTCTGATATCAGAAGAGTCAGCATTGGGCTGAAATGAACCCTCTGCAACCTTTTCTATAATATTGCTTCTATGCAGCATATATATACACTCAGTAATAGTGGCACATTTAAACTAACTTCAATTCTGGCTTGTCATACCATCATCTATTCTTCTGTCTTTATACTTGCCTCCTAAGAAACATCGTGATGATGATTTTCCAAAGGAACATGTACTTAAGAGATTAAAACAGTTATATTACGATGCCTCCCAAATCTTATAGTCTCTTCCCTCCAAAACTGAGGACCATTTTTGGGATCCACTGGGTGGTTCAAATTGACCAGGTCCAATCTTCATAGCAACTTTTTCATCTATCACAGCTGCATAAACATCCCTTTCTGCCTTGCAAATTTTAACCTTAAACAAAACAATTATCAAAGCTGCAAAGGTTAGTGTCCTAATAATGTCAATGTTTCTACGTTATCTAAATAACATCTTCAGACTTTTTATTAAGATATTAATAATAATATGTAAGGATGTATGTGATGCTTTTCAAGTTTTAACTCTCAGTAGTAAAGACATTGTCACGAAGAAAGCTCAGATGCATTGCAAGCAGAGATCTTCATTTACTTGTCCAACATTATTGCAATTGTCATCCATATTACTATGAGTAATTAGTTAACTCTGTTAGCATAAGTTCATAACCAAAACATGTTTTCTGATAGAACTCCATCATTGTAGTGTAAATTCGGAAGTGATGTAGTAGAAGCACGCTTAACAGGGAATAGAAACTTCAGATAGTGAGGATACTGTGAGAAAGAGGTGTGCAATGAGGATTTGGGCTGCAATAAACCAGCTAAAGTGGCAACCACGAGGGAAAAGTTAGGAGCAAAGCAAGGAATTAAAGAAGGTAAAGAGAGGAAAGTGCTGGAGAGTTATTTGGAAATTAAGGTTTTGAAACAGCTAACACCATAGCTATTATTGTCATTCTATATTTTCCTTTTCCGGTTGAAAGAATTAAGCATTACTTTGCCTCAGTTTCTGGTATCTGTTAATTTCAGTGCAGTGGCTGTCAGTACATAATGCAATGATAGATTTTCAGTTTCTATGACTTAGTTATTTCAAGGAAAAAGCTCCTCGTCATTCACCCCAGAAAATATCCACTTAAACAATTGTATGCAGTCTATAAGAGAATGTTCTGATACTCACTGTACTCCTGCATTGGATCTTGTTCCGCTTCCTGATAGAGAGAAGTGTCGATATTTCAGTTTTATAGTGAGAAAAAAGATGGTCAAAGAACACTGATGGAGTTCCTGGGTGAGTAAGAGTGTAAGCATATCCTTGCATTTCTTTTCCACTGGGAAATCTCCAATGACCCTTCACAAAAGAAAATATGAAAGAAAATTTAAGATAGTTTATATTTTTAGTATAACAAATAAGTACAACCAAAATATGAAAGAAACTTTATGATAGTGTGTAGTGTGTCTTTGAGGAGATTCAGAGGGAAATGCCTTAATTTGAAAACGTCCAATCTTACTAGTGGAGTAATTCATAATAATAGGTGCAGTCAATGATAATGAATTATTTCTATCAAAAATTAACCTTGAAAAAATCTTTAACAATACCAGAATACTTTTGAAAGGGGAAGTTCGAACCTGGGTAGAACCAGTATCATGATTTTCTATAAAAGTAACAGCACGAGATGGCCACCACCCAAGAACACCAGGGGGCTTTCCTTTCTGATCTGACAGGCGCCAGTATTCACATCTTTCCAAAGCCTATATGGAGAAGAATTTAAACAAAATATCACCAAAATTAAATAATATACATAGGCCCTGCTGAGATGGTAAAGAAGTTGACAGCATGCACTTTTCTGATCATCTTTTGAAGCATCCTTACAAGAGATGAGTCTCGGTTCAAACTTCAAAAACAAATTAAGAGCCCAAAGCAAAGTTGTTGGCATCAGAAGAACAGTCACATATATTTCCAAAATGAAGATATCTTATGTTGTGCTTAGTTATTAGCAAGAGAGCCTTATGAAAAGTTTAATTATTCATATTTATAATACAATACATATAGTCAAGTCACAATATAATTATCTCCCATATGAACATCTATTAAATCTCACCTATGGCAGCAAGCAGCTTTTTTACAATGAGATTCGTTCACTAGAAGCATTATCACTGTTACAGTACAATAATTTAAAACAAAAAAGAAGCTAAAGAAACATAATAGTTTACTGCCTTCAGACACAAAAATTGCAAAACAAATTTCAACAAGAGAATGAAATTCGTAATATTTCAAAACAGATAAATGACTTAGTAAAATTTTCAACTCCTCCAAGAGCTGTGTCCGGTAGATCCAGAAAATCTTATGCATGAAATAATTAAAATTATTGTAGCTGAAAGTTGGAACAATCAACTTGAGTGCTTACGGAGTGAAGAATCCCTTTGGTTGTAACATCAAATGCACCAGCAGTACCACCAGTAGCATTGATCCAGTCCACGATCCTCTGCCTATGGGCATCTTGATTATGATCCATTTCACCATATGTATAACTAAGAGAATCCCAATACTCTCCAACAGCAAAGTATGGTTCAGTTGCTTCCAGGTAGTCCTTTACATAACCACCCCAAAATCCTCTGACAAAGTCGAGGCGCCACCCATCATACCCAATTTCTTCCCTGAAAAGTAAACAGTATTAGAAAAAAAAACTACAATTCTTGTAATACTTCAAAGCAAAGAAAGAAAGGGGAGGGGGGAGGAAAACAAGTTATTAACAAAGCATTGCCGAAACACAGTATTTGTTGAAATTATAGAGAATAGGAATTAAGGTAGAGAGTGAAGAAATAAAAGGTACAATGAATCATATTCTCTAACATTTTCTATACGGATAAAAAACACAAATTACTTACCCTTATTTATATTCATATACTAGACTCCTATGTCCACTTAAAATAGATATCAAATCATGAAATACTCAAATCACGGGATTTTGACAAAAGTGGGGCAAATTTAGCCCTTTATTACCAAAATGGGATCGCTTTTTAAAATTGGGAAAGTAGTGTCAACGTGGCACGATTTCGTTGTCAATGTGACACAACTTTAGTTCAAAGTGATTAGACAGAAGTCGTGCCACGTTGGCACAACTTTCCCAACTTTAAAAAGCAACCCAATTTTGGTAATAAGGGGCAACAATTACCCCAGTTTCGTCAAAAACCCTCAAATCACTCTAAGAGATCATCTATTATACTTTAAATGCTCTTTAAATAGAACAATATTATGAGATAATTTCTAGATGTTCTAATAGTTTACAAGAAGAAGAAAAATGTAAATAATTATGAATGTAGGAAGAAAGGAAAGAATCAACTGAGTTTCGCGGACCGCAAGATAAAAGGCTGGTTATCAATCCCAACCTAAGTTGTGGTACATAGAGACCTACCTGAAAACTGCTTTCATGGTTGGCAAGATGGCCATTACATTGAAGATTATAGATACTAGATAAATAATCCATAATCTATGGTATACACATATAAATGGTGTGAAAAATATCCAAAATTAAAAATCTTTTCATAATATTCATTATTAATAATCAAAAAGGCGTAACATACTTCCATGATAACTTGAGCTGTATTGTAAGATCCAAGTTTTCTTTAGAGATAAATTTTAAAATAGATACAGAATAAAAGTCTATAAATAAGTTAAAAATATCCATCCTTTATTTCATTAGAAATTCTACCTCTCTAATACTCCATTCTCTCTAAAGTCTATAGAATTTTGAAATTTGAAATAATCTGTTTTATAAACAAATTATATCACTGAGGAGGTGGCAGCTGGTGGATAAAGATAGACCAATCATAATATTGATCCTCATAAGTTATTATTTTCCATAATTGGTTCAACCCATTCTCTTCTTTTCTTGGGGTTTGGAAAGGAAAGCTTATAGTGGTGGTCTGATTAAGGGAATATTGTCAATGTAGGATTTAAGTTTATGGAAGTACAATCGGGTTTCAGCAGTCATAAGAGGAGGTTTTGCTAGTAAGCATGTTCCCTCCAGGTAAAGGGAGTTAATTATGGCATCTATGCAATATGATATAGATATGTGGATTTTATAGTGATTAAAATGGGATGTAAGTTAAAATGTGATATTATAAGCATGCGTATAATTTTAAGAATTTCAAACTATGAGTATAAAAAAAGCAGATAATATAAACCTTAATTGAAACTTAGTTGGTATAAATGTTGTAATAGAAATTTTGAATACAGTGTTGGTGATATTTATATTTCTAGGTTGATATCGCTCAAGCAATGCCTAAGCGATAAGTCATCATTGTATGCACTACTCAATGTCTCCCAAGAACCAACATGTATGCTCAACCGGCAGAGCATATTGCTCAAGTTATGGCTTGAGGCTTGAGCGAAGGAGACGTTGAAGCAATTCTCTCTTTTGGAACAAGTGACTCTCTAGCAATGAGAGGTTGCTCAATCGGTGTATGGGGTTCTGGAATATGTGAGATCACGCAACTACATAATATTGATCAAGCATTGAGAAGGTGGTGTGCTTGATGTTTCTAAAACTAATTGGATTTTACAACTCTCTTATGGAGACGACCGCTAAGGTGAAGGGAGACGGCTCAAGCAAGAGAGATTGTTTTAGTTCTCTCTCCTCTAGAGCTGGTATCACTCAAGAGAAGTCTTCCTTTGTATAAGGAAGCAAGGTCGCACAAATGAGATGAGCTCACTCAAGCAATGTGCCTCTAGTGATGAAATATTGTCATGTTGATCTATACAAGTGTGTTTTGCGTATATATATGAGGTGCATATATATATATATATATATATATATATGAGGTTGATGGTGACAAGATGCATGCACATACATACATACATATATATATATATATGCAAGTGTATGATATACTTGGTATTGTATATTGTAATGTGTTCATATGAAGGCCCTTTATGATTGTGTTAGGACCCTTTATGGGTGTGTTGTGGCCATTTTATGGGTGTGTGATGAGAGTACCTAAGATGGTATCGTGGTGAGAATTAAAGGAAGTTTGTGCATCAGGATATTACGAAGTATATTCAACAAACCACCTTGACATAGGAAGTTGAGGATGGATTTCCAAGATGCTTCTGATGGAATAGATGTTAGTCTATGGTGGAATATGCATAATACTAGTCTTCCGAAAGGAATCGAGTGTGACAAATTACTCTAATCATAGAGATATAATTGAGGATTCTTGTATTATTGGCCTTATTATGGGGTTCTCTAGTATGATTGATGTGACTAATATATGTATGTGTTGTGTAACATATATCATGTTGTATGGTTGTGTGTGTCTGTAGTTTTGGGAACCGAGTTTCAATGGTTTGTATATTATATATAGATATATTATTGGATAGATATCTTAACTACATACATACATTCATTAAGATATACATACATACATATATATATATACATACATATATACATACATATATATACACATACATATATATACACATACATATATATACACATACATATATATACATACATATATACATACATACATATATATACATACATACATATATATATATAGTATAGCTATATTAAATGGGGCGTTTTATAAGCTATAATTAACAATCAGATAAATGAGAGCATTGGAAAGTTAAAAGAAAAATAGGATATGATAGGGGAAAACCAATAGGGGTTTGACAAAAATAGAGTGGAATGTCAGGAACTATGAATTATGGAAAATCACTCCACAAAAACAAAAATGTCTTGAATGGTACATGTTATAGTTAGGTAGCAGCAGCTAATGAAGGCCCTGCTACTTTAATTTTTGAAGTTCAGCTTAGCCAGAAAATGAATGGGCATGGCGGGAAATGGTGTTAGAGGAGTAAAATTGGGGGTTTGACCAGTAAGGAATAGCAGGATATCCTCAGATATGGCTGCTATTTCATCACAATTGTGTCTGACATTCACAGAATGCAAAAATAGTGCACTACTGGGACACACATCGACATAACTAATAATGTCCAACATATAAGATTCATACACATGCATACATAATAGATAGCAAGTTGTTTTGAAAAGGCGAATATATCTTTCGTTGAAAGAAATAATTCATCTTTTGGGAATTTTTTGTAAATAGACTCTGCTAACTTTAGAAAATGATAACTCTTAATACTTTTCTGTGAGGTTCTTTAGGAAGAAGGAGAAATGTATTTAGTCCATGAAATTATTGAGTCTGTGAGGAAATGTCAAAGGGTAAAGTCAAGAAATTAAGATACAAAAAAAAACTTGACGCTACAGCTTGAATACAAAATAAGGACGGGAGTCATTCATTGTTGAATGTCTGAGATAAACTAATACACCATAAAAGTGTGTTGGTGATAAGACAACTTAAGTCAAGCACACATGAATTCATAAATGAAACTAGATCATTGTGTAATTGGTTAAGACACATTCTGGAGTCTAAAAACAGCTTCCAAGAGGAAAGATTATAACCATTCTAGAAGACAGTTAGATCTCAAGCATAACTATTTCAGAAATTTAACTAATAATGCATTAAGAAACAAAACTGGCTGGCTATATTCTCACCTGATTAAACATTCTGTGGACACTACATGCAAAAGGAATTGAAAATTAGGATCTAGAATGCAAACCTCAACCACAATAACCATTCTTTGAGATCCTTTCTCACAAATTCCTGCGAGTGATCAATGTTTGGAGCAGCATGAAAATTGTCTCCGCTACTCTTATTGCCCCTCCCCTGCATGGCAAAAAGATTATATATTATGCATATCAGATTCGCCCAGAAAGATAACTGCATCATTGTCCTACATACTGACAACAAAAGGAACTTCCAAATACTTCATTGTTGTCCAATCTTGTTTATCATGAAATACTTGGCATATTCGGCGGGTTTCCAACTAAAAAATGTGGCATGCATGAAGATTAGCTTCACATGATGTACATGAACCTTTGATTCATATAATTTAGTCATTAAACTTATCTATTAATTCTTAAAAAACAACCAATTCTCAAGGTACAAAAAAATCCTGAATGCTCCTGTTCAAAAGATGGGGTAGAGAAAAAGAAAGTAATACCATCACACCAGAAAACAATTCTCCAAAATCAAGGTTGCTAAATTATGATAATCCATTTCATGATTTCTTGCAAAGTGAGAACTTTCAATACACCAGAAGTACCAACTTTATGACTTTACATAAAAAACAATTCTAGGGACTGCAGATAGAAACATCAAAACTAATAACAATCTAGAATTACTGGAGTTTCATATTTGTAAGAACACAAATATGAAATAAACTATTAACAAAGTGTCTCCTCCCACAAAATCAATCGATGTTAATGTTGAAGCAATTTCATCAATGTAAATAATATAAACCATTCATTTTAGCAAGATTATCCACTCTACAAATGATTGATAATTATTCTAGCGTAGTCTTGTGAACATAAAGTTATTTTGTTATCAATTAATGAAATATGCAAACAACCACAAATCAATATAAGATAATCACAGTAATTTGGAATGAACCATACAATGATATGCTTATATAATTAGAAAAAGAAAAATAAAAAACTATTACACTTCAATCAATAAGTTTCAAATGTACAGCACTTCCTGAGAAATGGTAAATAAAGCACGCAATACATCTTTCCTGAAAGAACGTTACGAGTTTTGATATCAATTATTAATTTTTCTCAATCCTAGGATAGAACTTTGACTAATGGAAAAAAGTATGACTGAAAGACATTTTTCTGCGACCCACAAAAGAAACTAGCTATGTTGCTGAGAATATAGAAAAATGTCGAAAATAGATAAGATCTATCCAGTTCCTATAGGATGATTACCAATACTGAGTAAAGAGTAAAGAAAAGAAAGTAAACATCCAAAACCCTCATAAACCTGAAAATGTGGATCATCTGCTACAATTGCACGATCATCCCAGTCGAGACGACCTCCAAATAAGTTCCAAATACCATTCTGATTCTTATAGTGAGCACAGCGGTGATTTAAAACAACATCTCCAAGCACTTTGATTCCAACTTCATGAAAACTTTTCACCACATCCTTCAGTTGATCAACAGTTCCATATCTGAAATATTAAATAAAAACATAACAGTTCATGTCAAAGTTCCTTTTCACGGATATCACAATTATTTTACATTCTTTTTTCTTGTCATGCAATGCATAAATCAGAACATAGAATGTTGCCTTCTACTTGAGTCAATCAGTAAGTATAATATTCGAAGGTACAGCATATGGCATATCCTTTTGAGGGTAAACAACACGCATAAGAGCGGGCTCTCTGCATAAATATTTAAAGGTAACAGGCGTCTAAAACTATGAAACGATTAGCCCTTTAAAAGAATTTTAATCAAGTACCTCGAATTTAAATTATATAAATCCTTTGGCATATATCCTTCAGGAGAAACAGACTCTGTCGGTGGTGGTAACCATATCACAGTAACGCCAAATGATGCCAGTTCTGCAGCTTTCTCTTTAAGCTCCATGTACCATCTTCCAGATTTATGAGATTCCCAATTAAACCCTTGGCATAGTATTTCATACCCAGTGCCTGTTCCGGAGGATACTTGTGGTGGCAATTCAGGAAATATTACTGTCTTGGATTCAACAGCAGTCTCAGATTCCGTAATAGTTTCCTCTGAGAAAGTTGGAACTGAATTTCTAAAGATACTGTAGGCCTCAGCAGCTAGCTTTTCAATTTCTTGAAGAATGGTTTCTTGTGCTTCTTTGGATTTTGTCTTTCGATTCTTCTCAGAGGAAATATCTGTCACCAAATGCCTTATTTCACTGATTATTTCATCGGTAAATGCAGATATGGATTCCTCTTCACCTGCCTCTTCAGTGACTTCAGTTACTTCCCTCTGTACACCTTCAAATTGGTTCTCCCTGTTGTCAATAATTAAGCTACTAGATCTTGGGAGAGGGATATAAAAGTCATCTCCCATATCATTTATCCAAGCACCATCATTTAGCTTCAAAACAAAAAGAAATCCAGAAAGTTCTTCTCCCAAAGAGAGTTGTACTGAACTTCCCACTCCATTGTCTCTTGACTGCAGAAGAAGATGGACAAGTAAATACATCATAAAACACAATGGCATGGAGCTACAGTACCACGTTCTGACTGACAAACCAAATTTCTAAGTTTTCCAAGAGAAAGAAGAAAACATTGGGGAAAGGGAATAACTAAAATAAAACTTTAGAATAGAAGGATTATCACATAAACTTGCATCGGTATTTAGAAGAACTTCAGTAAAATACAAGAATGGGGTAGAGGATAAAATGCACTGGGTTGCATAAATTATTTAGACATAAAACTTTAAAGATTAAGTGGATTAAATAGTTAAAACAGTTACTTATAAGTTAAGACAACTTAAAAAAATAGAACATGGTTTTGACTTATGAAAACATCCAACATAACTAGGACAATAACACAAGATTAATCCTTGTGACACGGCATACGGTCTTAATTTTGTTGATCTAATAAGAACGGTTAGAAATCCAAATGTGAGTTTGAATCTCACGTTGAGTAGAAATGAGAGAGTAGAATAACATATAATGAAAAAAATTCATAAATCCATTGTCTTAAGGTTTTGGGTAGGAGGTGATATTAGGTCTCTTATATGGGTTGCCTTACAGCTCACTAATGTCGGATCTCCTCGGTGTTTCCCTTCGAAAGACCCAACAATTACATTATGAGATTTATTTACTATTTTTTTTTAAAATGATGGGAAAATCAGGTTTAAAATCCTATCAAATTATTTACATACAGAAACATCTTCCTTGAATATGCCAAAAAAATACAATAGCATTACCATTGGAGCAATAGTATTCAAAAATATATTTCATAAACCAAAAAAGTACTAAAACATTAAAAAAATAAAAGACAAATAGTCAGAAGAACTCTACCTGTAATTTAGTTCTCAAAGCTCTGTCCTTAAATGCTATTGTTTCTGGTGGATGAGGAGTAGGTGGAATTTCCCACCACCTCAAATCATCCCTACAAACCCCCCAATGAAGGAGAATATCTCCAGGTATATCTGTTTCTAAATATAAATTATTCTTAGCTGTTTCAGAACACTTCCTAATGGAGACACTGATAGAGTTATTGACACTAATTTCCTTGGTAATAGGCAGCTCTACATAGAAACCTTCTAGTTGACTATTTTCCACTTTTGTATTTCTGGATCCAGTGTTGCCATCTTGAACTTTGTCATGTGTTGCATCTGACTTGAGCAGAATGTTAGATATCTGCCCCAAGGCCCCTAGGAAAGTAAAAATCATGAAATGTGTCTCAGTTTAAGCTACCCAAAATAATTGTGAAGACACAACTAAAAGGATTTAAAAAATAAAAACTGAAAAAAGAAAGGGGATCCCCATCACATTATAAGATCAAATTATGATCATTTCAACATTAAGTAGATAACTGCCTCATTAATGCCAATTTTGTCAGCACAAATATTAAATACAAGATGACATTAGGATATATCCAAGTTTCACTCTTCAGACAATAAAATATTCTTATTTTCCACTACATTATTGTGGAATACAAAATTGAAAAACATACCAAATGGCAAACATTTTCTATTTTCTTTGTTGCAATATTGTTAATGGTTTTTCTCTCTATTGTTCATCATATATATATAATCACCTTCAGAAAAATTTCCTCATTTCTAGAAGTTCAAGGTATCATAGAATTATGATTATTTGACACATCACACAAACAGGAACCAGTTGGAACTACTGGCAATAATGTATCATAGAATTATGATTATTTGACACTTCAAAAGCCATGAACTAGTACCAATTTCAGATGAGACAAAATAGAATAAACTTAAGCATAAAATATCACAATATATATTATTTCAAAATACCTGGCCACAAACTAAAACCCTTTTTAGGTCCAATTATATTAGCATCCTCCTTAAGGTAATTAACCAGAGGAACCTTGAAATCTCTTCCTTTGTATTGATACCATGCACCAGTTTCCTCATCCTGCAATGCATCAACAAGAGCACCAAAGTAGTAAAGAGAGAATAAGTACTGAAAGAGAGTAGGGTAGTTTTATAAAAAGGTTCTTTATGTCAACCACGTATTCAACATTATGATCTAACATCTCCAACTGTTAGCTGTAAAAAATACAAACCTTGAGAACAAAATTAATTGCTGAAATATCATTGTTGGGTTTAAGATCGATCTTGACTTCATGTAAAGCATCTCCTTCAGCAGACGACAATGATTTCTGCATAGGTGTTTCTATTGCATAGTCCTGAAATTTTCACTATACACTCAAACTTCTGCATGGCAATAATAAACAAGGACCATATGAGAGATCATGAGAGGACATGAAGCCATGGTCTACCTTAATAGGAATAGATCCAGGTGGTATCATATCCCGAGGAGGTTGATCCCATTCACTGCAGAATTAAGCTTAAACCATAATCATATATCTTCATCGAATCATTAGCATTAAGATTTAGCTCTTACCATGATGCAAAATACAAAGCACAATCACCCCATATCTCAAAATAAAAATGAAAGCTAATTCAAACACCTTATTTGGCATGCCGTACCTTCCAACATCATCCACACGGGAAACTCCCCAATGAAGAATCCATTTCCCTGTTAGATTGCAAGCCACTGTAAGCTCCCAATTTCCCAAATCTTTGCCATGATCCAATCTTACAAAGATCTTTCCCTCCACCTGCAGATTCCGTTACAATCAACCAACATAAAAATCCCATCAATGCCAAACACCACACTACGTCTATTAAATGACAAATGAAAAAGGAAAAGGCCTTTTATGTTTTAAGTACTGGTGATTCTCTTTTCTTCCTTGCATAGACAAGTATGAAACTATTTGATACTTTAACAGTATTACCATTCTGTTTGATTGCTCAGAAAACAAGGGAAAACAAAAGAATTCGTGACGATCACAAAAAAATTAACATATCAACAACAATCAAGCTGATCCAAACTTTTCCACTTGGAACAAAAATGGTACCAAACAAAACTCTAACACCCTTCAACTACTCCACTATTTCCTCAGAAAAAATTCACAATTTCTCTTCTGGGTATTCCACAAACTCTCTCTACAAACCAAACACCACTCTAAAAAAAAGTGAGAAGACAAAAGAGAGACCAGTTCAGTTCGGTTGATGGGGAAACTCCGGTCGAACAAGACATCAGAAGACTGAAGAGACTCAAGGGTATCAGTGTTTGTGGCAAAAGACTCAAACTTTGGAGTGTGGAACCTGTGGGGTTTGCAAGAGGCATAGTTATAGGTACAGTTGTTGTTGGAGTTGAAGAGGGTGAGGGTGGAGGAAGAAGTGAGAGAGAACAGCTTTGGCCTGGAACTGTGAATGGAGGGTTCTCTTTCTCTGTTGACGCAGTGATTGAAGCTAAAGAGAGGGTCGAAGGAAAGGGTGGTGTAGATGCTCATGGTAGGGTGGTTCCTTTTGCAAGGAAATGGTAATGAAGAAGAAGAGGTTGCAGACAAGTGATGAATGAATTAAGCAAGTTTGTCTGTGTTTGTTGGATTGCACCAACTAGGAGGTGTGGACAGAAATGTTTTTTAGAATTTAAGAATTATTATTACAAACTATCTCACGTGTTCTTTCAATAATTTTCCCTCTTGGGATGGATGAGATCGATTTCTTTTCTTCTTTTCTCAGCAAAGGAAACAACTACATAACCAAACACCTCACTTATTATTTTAATTCGTTAGAATTACTTTTAATGCTTTTTCTTATTTACAGTGTTTTCTTTCTAATTCAAAGAAGAATTGTTACATACATAGTTAATCATATTTAAATAATTATTGTAAAAAATCATAAACTTATTGTAAATAATAATTCGTGATTAGAAAAAATATAAGTTTATTTTATCGTTTTAGTTCATGAATTATTTTCTCAACAAACAATATTAATTTTCGAAAAAATATCTGAAAAAAGTTATGCATTAAATATAAACTAGTTTTCCGCTTTCACATAAATGTTATGTATGATAAGTTTATTTTTTTCTTAATTTTTAAAAACAAATATCTTAAAAGTTATATTAGCAATTATTTGTGATTAAGTGACACTATTTTATATATTAAGAGACATAATTATCAAAGTGAATATATATTATATAAAAGAAACTAAATTGTATGTTTAGTTTTACTTTTCTTAGTTTTTTTATAAAATTGACCAGCTTAAGAATAATGTTTATTTTTCTTAATTGAATACTTTATCTTTTAAAAAATCAACATAATTCTTTGTATTCTTTATATTGTCAGAGCGAGTCAAAATTATTTTATCTTGTTAAAATTAAGAATGTTAGAGTATCCATTTTCTAAATGTACCTTTTTGATTGCTAGTATTATTTTTTCTCAAATTAAAAACTCAGGTTTTTTAAGAAAGTGTGATAATTTTAAAGACTAATTATTAAAATGGATAAAATTTAAAAAATTAATAAAATAAATAAATTATATATCAAATCTTAATTAATATAAAAATCATGTCAAAATAATATAGAATCTAATAATTATATTAAAGTCAGTTCAAATATACTAAAATCATATTAAATTAGAATAACTTACTCATTTCAATAATTCTTTTAAATTTTATTTATTTTAATAATTAATCTATAAAAATACTTGATTTAAAAACCTAAAAACTCAATTAGGTTCCTATGGATCAATTTTTCTCAACAATTTGTCATTTCTCTACTATCATTTAAGAGCACTACACATGGAAGTTGTTTGCTTTATAATTGAAACACTTTTTGTCTTTAGTTTTCAATTTTTCCATCATCACCTTTCACTCATAATCCTTCACTCTCTATCTAAACAAGGTTTTGGTTTTTACTTTACCTTTTAAACTTACACTTTTTAACACCAATTCAAGTTTTCATATTCAAGTACTAGCATCAAACTTTCATGTAATTTTTTATTTGTTGAAGATTCCCCCTTTAATAAGCACCGCATTTTATCCTTCACCTTTAAGCTTAGCTTCATTGCCACATGCCTCACCACTTGACACGTATATATGGTTTAAACAGTGTATATTGAAATTTCAGAAACCTATTTTAAAAAAATTAATAATATGTAATCAAATTGAAAAGTTGTAATAAATATATGAATCAACTAATTTTTAAGTTTTAAAAAAATAATTGTAAATAAAAATTATAAAAGGGTTTGTTTTTAAGCATCATTACCATATACACTTGCTCTGCTTCTATTCGTGTAGAAACATACTCCTGTTGACTTCGTTGCTTTGGGCAAAATTAAGAAACCTTTTTCGTGTATGGAAATGAACAAAACAAGAGTGAGAACTGTTATTTGTCACGATCTCTATATGGATATATTATTGAAGATCCAAAATCAAGATGATAAAGTGTTTAGAATGGAATGGAATGAAATAGAAAGTTCGAATGCTCCTTTCTAAGCATCTTGTTTGCAAAGTAAATGCCCTTTTTTTCAGAAGAGGCACAAAGTGACGACCCAATTTTAAGTTTAGGGTAAAGATACTAAAGACATTAGTGATTGTTTGCTTATAGGTGTTTACTATTCAGTGTAAAAAGTGGGGCAAAATCTATGTAGCACAGACACTGACACGGACACTGATACGACACAGACACGGAATTACGTAAAATTTATAAAATATAAGATACAGGAACACAAATCTATATATTATATAATTATGAATTATATAAATTGACAATAAAGATTTATGTGCACAAGTATGTTCTAGACTATTTTTTGGAAGAGCAAGATGTTTTTCATGATTGGTTCACAAGGATTTGTTTCTTATTTTTATAATTATAATAACAATTTATACAATAAAGTTTGAATTTTAAAAAAATTAATGTATTTTTCTTTTTTAAAATTGTGTTAAAATCGTAATAGAATTGTCAGAAATCTAACAAGTACTTTTTGAATTGAACACTTTACCGATGTTATACGAGTGTCGTATCAGACACTGACACGCCATTTAAGAAGAGTGTCCGAGATTATAGGACAAAACACTTTGGATCAACTAATTTGCAAGGAATGGGAGTTGCGGATTTGTCCGAGAGCACTTCCAAGACTTTCTTATAGAGTTGTGAAAAAAAGAATGTTCTGCATACCCGAAAATATTACAATGTATCTGTTTTCTTTTTTATACAGATGAACGAAAAATATATTTATTAAGAAAAAGTTAAACCGTCGTGAGCATTTGTGCTAGTAATCTAGTGTTATTTGCGTTTAAATAATCTTAAAAATAAGATACCACAATTATTGTTTCAATGCATGTACGTAAAGTAACCATTTATTAGATCAATTGTTTCAAGTAAAGCTGATAATAATTGCTTGTTTGACTCAAAACATTATCCCTTTTGATGCTGGTGTTTATCATCTGACACAAAAACAAATTCATGAGATAACTATAACAAAATAGCCTTTCCTTTCAATATGTGGTGTATTGTTGAAAGTTTTGAGGAAAGAGAGAACAAATGAAACAAAAATATATTAGTTTTGTCCACCAGAAATGACTTTATGTGAGGCCAACGTCTAGAAATTACATGGCTAACGAAATCATTTTAATTACCAAAATTTTTATTTAAGTTTTATAATTAAAAATTTATAATATTTTATTTTTAGTATGTAGAATTATAAGTCCATTCAATTTATTCTTTAGGTTGATTTTAGATTAAATATGAACAACTTTAACTTTAATTTTTTTTTAAATGTTGAATACAATAATTACATGTATTGTTAATAATGATTTAGAATTATATTAAGTCATACTTTTAGTAGAGGATGATTTTTTATATACTTTTTAAAGAAAATATAGACTAATATTTTTTTTTTAATTTATCATGATATAAATAGAATTCAAATAAAAAATTAGATGTGATTTCCTATTTTAGAAATAATCCAAATTGAATTTTGATTAAAGATATAAAAGGGCCTAGTATATAAAAAATTATTCATACATAAATGTTTGTTCTTACTGTCAACATTTTATACCAAAATATTTTTTTTAATATATTCATTCATCAAATTTTATATTCAGTTTGTAATTTTAGCAATATATATATATATATATATATATATATATATATATATAAAGAAAAGAGATTCATTCCCTTAAAGTATAAAGAATTAATCTTAATCTAGTTTTTTTTTTTAATTTTAATTTAGCAGCTCAGATTAATAACAATAGTTCACTACGAAGAATAACAACTTTTTAGAATATGTGCCCCATAAAAAATCTCTTTATTTTCTTATTAATTAATTTATATATATATATATATATATATATATATATATATAATGTAGGTTATAAAGCTATAAAAAAAATAAACGCAAATAGAAAAAATGGAAGCATATAAAACAATTTCCCCTCCTCTTTCTCTATAGTTTTTTCTTTCTGTCTTTCTTTATTATCTTAACAAATAATTAAATTCATTTTAGTATTGAGTTACAGTTTTATAATTAACCATTCAAATCAAACTACATATATAAATCACATATTTTATGAATTAAGAAAACTAATTTTACGTAGACAACAAGGGCAATAATAAAACCTAAAAACATAAAAAATATTTTTTTTCTCCTAAAAATCCTAAAGTGACCATGCTGTCTACATTCATGACATATTTGTTTTTTCTTTCCATTGATGACTTGTGAAGTTATATAATATTTGAAACTCAATCTTATATCTACCATTTTTATATATGTGGATTTCCAAAAATGGGATGTGACTCTTCACTTAGTTGTTCCAATATGAAATGTTGATATTTTTTTTATATTTGACTCTAAAAGAGACAACAAGTTGTCAACAACATTAAAATTGGGTTGTATATCAATTCCTGACTTATAAACTTGGATAAATTAAAATAATAAACTTATGTTGTATCCCATTTCTATTCCAAACATTCAACATGCAATTATATATATATATATATATATATATATAATATATATAATATATATAGTATAATATAAGAAGAAAATAAATAATTAAATTGTCACACATTCCTACAAAATACAACTTAATTAATGTTACACTCACTATCCAGTTATAATTATAAATTAATAAAAACTTATAACACGTTATCAAAATTTGTCATTTTTATAAAAAAATTGTTGAGTAACTGAAAATTTGTTATTTTTGTAAAAGAATTGTTGAATAACTAATGATAATGATGTGGTACCAGGGTTATGTCGATCTTCCTCAACCATATGAAGTATGTATGTGTATGATACAAATCAATACCACCTCATGCATTCCTCCACACAAGCAAATGCATAATCAACCTCTATTAGACTCATACATGGGTGGCTTGTAAAGTACAAGCATATGTCATCTATACTGTCGTGCATCCTCCTTCCAACACAGTCAAAGGTCGATGAATGGTTTGTTTGTACCCATATTGCTACAAGATATGCTTTAACAAATGCAATTGTCTACAAGTACCCAGTCAAGTGTACTTAGAGAACATTGATATCCATTCAAACGATTTAGTGCGATAGTGTTCTTCATAAAGGTGTCCAATTGACCCTAGTATAGGTCAAGCCATCAAGTTGCATCACATAATGCCAAACAATGCAAACATGGCATCAATTAGACATCGTTTGGCCTGAGAATGGTCCTTTTATGATTGGGATTCAAATCCCTATGACCAATGTTTGGGAGATGCTTATATATCCAAGTCTTTTACAATTTCAAAATAATATAAAAAATGTAACTTTCACAAACCATTAATTTATTTATTTGTAAAAAATGACATAACCAACCAACTACTTAGTTTAAAAAAAGTTGTCGCGTACAAGCTACACATAATTAGTGCAATAACTCCTCAGTAATATATTTCACACATTAACAAATCACTAGAAAGGTCCAAGTATGACATACTAACTAATGTCACACTTTTCATCAAAAAATATTGTACATCCTACAAGATACAACATATATGCCCTTACATGAGAATCTCATCCACAGTGTCACAAGATTCCTAAGAAAACCTCATGGAGTCAACTTAGTTTGACATGTGCACCATGACATAAACTCGTTTTTGTTGAGGCATCACTTACTTTTGCACTTAGCAACTCAGCCAACACTATTGTAGTTTTTGTAATGTCCAACTTGATTTGCGTATAGAAGTTTCCCAAAATTAACAAAATGAGCACATCATCAAGGATGGGCAGAAAATCTAATTATGCCAAATTGTGTATATTTTTACACTGCTCTGGTACATTAAAAACCCATCTATTTAAATCTAGTTTTTAGTTTGATACATATATTTTATAACTTTTCCATATCAAACTTCCATTTTGTTTATACATATTTTAAAAATTAAAAAATCCAAATTTCCAATCTAAATTCCATTTAGTTTTTAGTCACAATGGATAATATTAGCAAACTAAGAAAAGTGAAGAAAAACTCATTGAAAGCGTGTTTTCGATTGGGACCATGATCTATGGCTATGATTATGTCCCTTCTTCTTCTCATTCCCCCGTTTTCCTCTACAACTCCAGTTTCGTGGCCATTAGAATTAAAGACAAAAGTTTTACTTATCTGTAGTTGAATTCTTCATCTTCCATTATTGTCTCCATTCTCAACTACTTACCCTAATTTTTTTGGCTATACCTTTCTTAAAAAAATAATAAATCATTACCTTTGTTCATCACTTTTTATAAAAAAATAATACTTATATAAATTATTATCTTATATTTGTGTTTAGAATGTGTTCTACTTTTGAAACCATGTGTTTTACTTTTACTGTAATTCTGTCTTAGTTTTATTAAATTATAAATTTTTTAATACTTATATAATATTATTTTTTAGATATTATTATATTAATAGTATGTTAATTTTTTTTATAAAATATATATTTGGATTTTTTTTATAAAAATACGATTTTAAATTTATTAAAATTTAAATTACTTATATAAAAAATATGGATTTTAATTTAAAATTTGATGCAAATATTTGGATATGGATTGAATTTTTCAAAATCCAATCCATGACTATCCTTGATCAAGGATGATGGGGTAATCTCACAAATAAAAAGGTAAAATTGGTTGTCTAATCTGGGCCACCTCTTGATGAAGACAAAGAATAACTCTTTGTCAATCGTCACATAACTGATGTTGTCGACCTACAATAACCCATAATTAAACACCAAAGACTCAATCTCTCGCACGAGATCCAAAATTTGTTTAACTTATGACCATGTGAGATCAACTTTAATTTTCCACAATTGTACAAAAAATTGCAGACATTAATTAATACAAAGAAAATATTTTCTTACCACATAATCAACATGACAATTAACTAACTTTTTGTTTTTTAGCTCACCGTCCCATATTCCTCTTGATAATATGATTAATGTAGCTCACTAGAAGGGATGTATCCACTCCTCCACCAAGAATTCATTCTTAATGATCAAGTCCTTCTTCATGTACATCCATTACATCAACACCACCAATATCAACGACACAATCTCTCCTACAAATTTATGTTATAGGTCTTTATTTACCATCGACTTGAGAGACCACCTTTTGTCCAAACTATATATGTCTAAATTAAAATAAATATTGTTTCAAACAAAATATAAAAAAAATCAGACAAGTTACTTTTCAAAGTTGACATACATTTTGATTGTGTAATTTGAAATGTATTTAATTGATGCAACGAGGGTTTGTAAAACACGTGGAAGTAGCATAGGTATAAAGAACCCTTTGAAGTAACAAGAGTTTACAAAACCCTCCAAGTAAGAGGGTTTTACAAAACTCCTAGAGGTAATGAGTGTTTACAAAATCGTCGAAAAATAATTCATCTTCTAGGAGTTACTCAAAATTGTCGAAAATCCGTCAATGACACTGGATCTTTTAAGAAAAAACAAACTGTGAGTAACGCACTTAACATGAGTTAAAACCCACTAAAACCGTTAAATATAACTCCTGCTATAAATATTTTTTCTTGTAGTGATGTATACATATTTAAAATTTCATAAAAAAATATACATTTTCAACATATATATTCAAATAAATAAATAAATAATCTGGAATGATATTAATTGAAATCGAAGATTTTTTATAAAATATTTGTTCTAAAAATAGATTAAGCATGGTGAAAATTAGTTATCTTAAAATTAAATCCTACTATCATTATGAATATTAATAATTATTAAATTTGTAGATTTATGTTTTTTTACTATTTATGTAAGTTATATTTATAATTAAAAAACAAATATTACGCAAATATTGTACGTTTATAGCAAAATGTATATACCATTCAACATCTAAACTTATAGACATGATACAATAATTTGTAGTTTGGCTCCAGAAAAAAAAAATAGTTTTTACATTTTAGAACTAATTTTTTTAATGTAGTCACAAAATTAGTAAATTTGAATAAAAGAAATATTTACAAATGAATAAATTGTATTTTGAATATGAAATTTAAAAACTGTATTCATATTTTATTTTTCTATTTCTTAATTTGTTTTTATTGAAATATTATTTTAATTTAAAAATGAGTTGAATCCACTTACCCTAATATGCTCTATGCTTTTTTAGAGATTACATTTATTTCAATTCATTCATTAGGTGGTAAATAAAAGAAAATCATTTTAAAAGTGAATTAGAGATGATGAGTGGGTCATAAATAATATATAGAATTATTTATAATAGGAAGGTGTAGGAGTTCATTATCAAGTTTTAATCACGAGCCAACTAATTTAATTTTGAGCTTAAGTTATCTAAAGAGATTTTGGGACACTTTTATTTATATTCAAGAGGAAATTACTAAATAATTTGAAATTGAATCTTAAATTGTCAACTAGAGAATAATAATTAAACCAAAATAGACTTTATTTAATCTGATAAAAGCATGTTCTGATAACCCTAATCATTAATAAAATTGATAAATAATCAAATATTTATGTAATAAAATTGATAAATAATCAAATATTTATGTAATAAAATTTTGTATTTTATTTTTAAAAAGAAATTGGTAGAAAGAAAAATGCATGATTGTGTATGCAGTTTACACGTAGTACAAGCTGAACAACTCGCGAAATGACAACCAGAAAAAAAAAGAAAGAAAAAGAATCACGAATATGCTCCCAGCTAGCTCAAATTTTGTCCCGATTCTCGAGGCAACTCTTCCTCTTCTTCTAAATCAACGCTCACCGTTCCATCTTCCCATCCAACGGCTCCCCTTCATTCTCTCCCTCCCCAATATTAGGGTTTCTTTTTCTTCATCTTCCAACACTTCCCACATTTTTTCCTCTTCTTCTCTCTTTCAGTTTTCTCACAAGAATCATGGTGAAAGGTCCAGGTCTCTACACTGACATCGGCAAGAGAACTCGAGGTAACCGTTTTTTTTCCTTTCGCATCATTCATTGAATTCGGTTTTCATTTCTCTCACTTTTTTCCAATCTTTATGCACTAATCTGCGTGAATATCTCACTTGTGCCGATGATTGCTACTCAGATCTTCTGTTCAAGGATTATCAGAATGACCACAAGTTCACCATCACCACTCAGACTTCTACTGGAGTGGTAATTTTGTTTATTTGTCTTTGTAGTAATTTTATTGTTTAAACTTGATGGAAAATGTACTGGTTTTGTTTTCATAAATTGGTTACACTTTTTAAGTTTCATTGCTTTTCGTACATTTCATTGGAACCGTGTCTGCCGTCGCACTTACAATGTTAGTTCGAAGTTTTGCTGATTGTTCTGTTTTATTATTTTGCAACAACAGACAATAATTTGAAAATGATTCCAGAAACTAGTGGAAGCGGTTTTGTTTGAGATTATTTTTTGAGCTTGAATTCTGGATTTAATAGTTTGTTGTAATAGCTTAGGTCTCGTTGCACTGATGATTTCGCTGGCTTTATATATTCAGGAAATTACTTCAACTGGAGTCAGGAAGGGTGAGTTATATTTGGCCGATATCAGCACTAAGCTGAAGAACAAGAACATCACATCTGATATCAAAGTGGACACTAACTCAAGTGTAAGTTGAAATTTATTGGTGAGATAGATTTAAATGACATTCCTAGCCATTTCTCTTAGACCTGTCGGATGTAATAAAAAGGTTCTTTAATTGTAGATGGACAATATTTTAGACCTTTTGATTTATAACTGGTTAATCACTTTACTTATTATATTACTGATTTGCAGATTTGTTGGTTGAGTAATTTGTGTTGATGACTTTATAATTGAATTGACTATTGTACACCCAGAGTCTCGTGCAACAAAATCTGATGAGTAGCTAGTTAAAGACACATGATACATTTCTCATCTGACTGAATACTTTTCAGCTACGTACAACCATTACGGTGGACGAACCCGCACCTGGACTCAAGGCAATTTTTAGCTTTATTTTTCCAGATCAGAAATCTGGCAAGGTAAAATATTTTCCTATGCCCTATCTTGTAAATTATTACTGCATTATAGGTTTTATGTTTTCTTATATTCACTTAATCTATGTAATAGAAATATTTCCTGTTTTCCTGAATAAGCCATTTGCTGAATTATCCATGGTTTAATAGGTGGAACTCCAGTACCTGCACGAGTATGCTGGAATCAGCACCAGCATTGGATTGACAGCAAATCCTATTGTTAACTTCTCTGGTGTGGTTGGAAATAATTTGGTAGCTGTGGGGACAGATCTTTCATTTGATACTGCCTCCGGCAACTTTACCAAATACAATGCTGGGCTGAATATTACTCATGCTGACCTCATTGCATCTCTAACTCTGTAAGTAGTTATCCCAAGGCCACCAATTTTAAAGAGGGTTATCTATATATTGTTATTCATTCTTGAATTGATCTCATGATTTTTCTATTCCTTTTTCTTAATGTAGAAATGATAAAGGTGATACCCTTATTGCCTCATATTATCATATTGTAAGCCCGTTGACTAACACTGCCGTTGGCGCGGAGCTTTCACATAACTTTTCTAGCAATGAGAATTCACTCACCATTGGTACACAGCATGCTCTGGACCCGTTAACGCACTTGAAAGCTCGGGTGAACAATTATGGTTTGGCTAGTGCTCTGATTCAGCATGACTGGAATCCAAGAACTCGTTTCTCTCTTGTGGGGGAGGTGGATACTGGGGCCATCGGAAAGAGTGCAAAGGTTGGTCTCGCTGTCGCCTTGAAACCTTAGGTATAGGCTTCTTGTTGTGGAGATAATAAGTTATTGTAGGGTTTCGCTTTCCCAATGAACCTTTGGTCCTTCATTTTGGAGCTATATCAATCTCTTGATATATTGGTGGGTGTACAATCAATAAGCACAAACAAAACTTCAAGTTGTACTTAATAGATCCACCCAAATTTTATTGATTTAGGGGCACCTTTGCGTAATTTTTTTGAGCATGGAAGGTGATTAATTTCAAAAAGATTTGGGGTGTGTACATCAAAGGTCTGATTTTTTGGCTGGTACGTGTTTGGTAATATTGAGTTTTCAGTTTTAATCTTGTTATAAGTTTGATTTTCTCCAACCTTTTAAAGGGTGTGAAAGCGCACAAGGAAATGGTTACTAAAAACTGGCCAAGTAGTGCCGTTCATCTGGTGGAGTGGAGTGATGGCTTCGCATTTTTATAGCTTTTAATATTTTTAAGTTATTATAATATAATTTCCATTTATATATTATTAATATTGTTTAATTACTGTTTTGATTATGAAGTAGTTGAACATGATACATGGTGTGTATACAATTTTAATATTGAAGTACTACCTGAGAATGCTAAAGTGAAATAACCTTAACGGAAGGGAGTTCAAGTTGTAAAAATATTAAATTTTTTATTTTTATGAGAGATAATAAATATTTGAAACTTTTTGTTCTTTTAAGATCACTGTTACGAAATATTTTAAAAGTGAAAAAGGCATATTACAAAAGTTTACGAATTTTTTCCTGCAGTAGTACAGATCCGCGTTCCCCCCCACCCAAAGGACTCATGTGCCTTTTATTTTAGTTCCCCCTTGTATACCACTCTTTCCTATATCAGGTGGGAATTCATTCGGTCACTGAAATTCGATTTTCGTTGCTAAATTCTGAGAGATTTTTCAGTTTTATAGGTGGTAATTTATCGCTGCACCATATCAATTACAACATGCATTTAATCCACTATAGAAGGAGGTGTAAATAAAAATCACTCATGTGCCTTTTATTTAGAAATATATTGGATTTTGATATCTGGAACACATTTTTGAATTCCGGAAATTTTTTTATCCAAAATACATTTTTAATTTTGTGTTCCAGATTTTTTTTGTCTAGAATATATATTTTTATTTTTTAATATTTACTATTTTGGATTTTCAAATCTTGAATAGGATAGTTTTGGAATTTTGTAAAACCGATAGGGTGCATTTTGACATGGTGCATGAAGAAATTGCCTTTATAGGTAGAGGGGATAGAAGCTGCAGTTTTCTATGTGGCCTGATTCAAATTAGAAGCTCTGCAGTTTTTTCTTTACCGTAGTCATCAAAAGCATAATGACAGAATTCATTTGTGCAGCCAACAATTTCAAAACTTGATTGACACGGTCATGCTCATGGAAAACTTTTTGAGTGCAAAAGAGTATTGGGACTTGTGGAGAATGGGATTCTTGCAGCGCTTTACCCGATTGAACCTTGATATTTCTGCTTTAAAGAATTCCATATGCTCATATGCTCTTCGATGTATCCTGTTAATGATAGTCTTCAAGATCGAATAATATAATACTTCAAATAGATAATTCTTTACTTTTAGGCTTTGTTTGGATTATGGAGTTTAAATGAAAGAGTGGATTTGAAATGATTTGAAGAGAAAGGGTAAAAAAAGTTAAAGTGTTTGGATTAAGGTAAAGAGATGGGAAATATAGGGAAAGTTTATAAAAGTTTGTGAGTGATGTGATAGATGTGATTGAAATTGTATTTTTTTTAATTGATAAAAATGTAACTTTACACATTTGTCTTTATATTTAAAAATTGATAAAAAAATTATTTTGATTGATTATTTGTGAATTATATTTTTTTTAAATTAAAATTATTTTTTTGACAATTGAAACATTATTTTCGATATCGTGTTCGAGCTAACTTCGGAAAATTATAAATTATATACATTTTTTGGATCATATTTATGATTGATAAACATTATTGAGAACAAAGTTGTAATTGTGAATTATTTATTTTTCAATTATAGTTGTATGTAATTAAAAGATTATTTTCGATATGGAACAAATTATTTATGATAATGTATTGGATGTATAATTCGATAAAGGATTTTTTTTAAGAAATAAATATTAATGTGTATTAATGCAGCATTTTAGTTTATTAAAGCAAAATTCATTGATAAATTTTGTGCATAATAATAATGATTCAGAAAATCATATGAATGATACAATGAAATATGTTTCATTCAAAATAGTCATGGAAGTCCTTAATT
>Ga0123342_1002456_pt1 | contig 30773 bp, 25 predicted proteins | sample Turbeawhitnodule_FD_89960 | JGI IMG/M metagenome (GOLD analysis project Ga0123342, IMG submission 89960) | Root nodule microbial communities of legume samples collected from Mexico - Turtle bean Mexico white nodule | ecosystem: Host-associated > Plants > Roots > Nodule | place: Mexico: Nepantla... | reverse complement strand
CCAAATACAAACCAAGAACAAATAAGCCGAAAGATCACACCGAGAAGGGAGTCCGGAAGCGAAGGCCGAGAGGTCAACGGGTGGAAGGCGAAGGGAGTTTGTTTCTAGGTCCTTGTAAGAACAATTATGATTAGATAATCTAAATCCGACGAATCCAATACTAAAATTAGTAAATCAATATTCATAATTTATTAAAAAAGAAATAATAATAAAGATAAAAAAATATTTAAAAGTTATTTAAAAATAAACATAAAGTAAGTGATTAAAATAATAAATAAATAAAAAATTGATTTCCAAGTTTTCCATAATTTTTTTTATCAATGTTACTAGACTTAATAAAAAAAACAATATCAATTAAAAGGTCTTGAGTTTTGATATTTTAAATTACTAACAATGATTTAATATTTAAATAATTTTACATTTAGCAGTAATTAAAAAATATTTAATCTAAATAAAAAAAAAATTGAGTTGTCTAATTTAAATAAAATATTTAAATGAAATCAATTATTGATGTTTTTAAATATCTTAAAAATTAAAAACTCTATCCAGACCTAAACGAATTACAATCACTCCTTTGATATAGCTTAAAAATGGTGGTAGTTGAATACAACTATCTTTATTTAATTATTTCACATCATTGGTTTAGCTTATAGTTTTTTAGGACAATTTTTTTATGTTATCATATCATAACAAAATATGAGAATGCATTTGTTTTCGACAATATAAGTAGATTCCTTATATAATGTATAGTCTTCCCTACACAAAAGACATTTTATGTTAGGTAAAATATTGTTATCCTAAGTCTTAAAATGGCTCCACACAACCAACCATGCCCTATAATAATAATTAATGTAATACCATTATTTTAACTAAATCAATTTATTATTTGAGACAATATTTTTTTAACGTTATTATTTATTGCTAACAACAAAAACGTTTATCCATTTGTTTTGTTAGGTATTTTGTTCTAATATTTATTGATAAATATAGTACTATTATTTTTTGTAAAGATTTGGAAGGATTATTTTTCTTTGTGCATCGTGTTAAATTCACTAATTTATATAGAACATTAAATAATTGTTTGTCCATTACTGTAGAGAAAGTTTTTTTTACTTAATCAGGTCTGTTGACTTTGTTCATCCAACGTTCATCTGGATCTCTTGTTTTTATGTATGTAAATATGATTAATTTTATTCTAAAAAGTAATTAAAAATAAATTAATATTATTAGAAAATTATTAAATAAAATAAATTTTGAAAAAAATAATTAATTACTTATATTAAATATTAACTAAATTAATACTATTTTATAAACTAAAAAAATATTAATATTTAAATTAATATTTATTTTTAATAAATAATTTTTAAATTAATATCTAATTAATTATTAATTTTAAAATATAAATAATTGGTATACAGTTTAGAATGATTAAAAAATTCACATCTATAATTATATATTCATAATTTATATCATGACAATATTTAAGAAAAAAACTACATATACTTCAAAATTAAAAAAAAAAATAGAGAATTATGTTTGAAACTTTTATACATTTATAATTATTCTGACTTTAAATTTGAAAGATAATATCATTACATGGTCAATCACCCCATTTAAAGTATTGTTGGTGCTTCATCAAGATTTTTCTTAAAAGACATCTTAGTGGGTTAAAAGAAGAAGAAATATATAAATTGTCATTGATCTCGATTTTTGAACGAAAGATGTGAAATTGTATTATCTTTTAGACTTAAGGTTAGAACAATAATAAATTAATATTTTGTTTCTATTTTTTTTTAAAATAGCCATGATTTTACTTTTTACATAGAATAAATTACATTTAAAAGAAAATAATAAATTATATTGATTACTAAATGTACCTAGAAAAAGGGTTAGATGTGAAGATATATATCAAGATCTGGTAAAAAACTATTTGTACTATTGTATTTTCTCTTAATCTATTTAACAACTGTGTACATTAAACTAAATTTATTAAATAAAAAAGTTGTTAAATGGGGTTATAAATTTTGAAAAGTGTGAAACATCATCTTCCAAAGAAATATTTGAAACTTTGTTGCTTTGAACAGACAAAGAATGGCATCTCTTAGCGCATCTCCCCTACCGATAGTTGACCTGAGCGATGAAAACCTGAAGCCTGGTACAGAACCATGGCTTTCAGCGTGTAAAGTGGTGCGAACTGCGCTTGAGGATCATGGATGCTACGTCGTTCGCTGCGATAAAATTGGTGAAGAGCTTCGCAACGCTGTTGTCTCTGCAATGGAACAAGCATTTGAGCTTCCCGTGGACACCAAAAGACAGAAGACCAGTGACAAGATTTTCCATGGCTACTATGGACAGGTTTCGTTTCTTCCTCTCTACGAATCTCTCGGCATCGACCATCCACTGACAATGGCTGGATGTCAGAAGTTCGCACACATAATGTGGCCTCAAGGAAACCATCGTTTCAGGTACCTAACTTCTTAAAAACTATCTGTATCTATATATTCATGTCTGATAAGTATCACTGTATCTATATGTTCATGTTCGTATCAGTATTTGTGTCTGTATCGGTATCTATGTCAGTGTATCTATATGTTCATGTCGTATCAGTATCTCTGTCAGTATCAGTTTCTATGTCAGTGTCTGTGCTATAAAGAGTGATGTGTTTTGGTTGGATGATTAGTGAAAGCGTGAACGAGTACGCGAAGGTGTTGGGAGAAATAGATGGTGTGACGATGAGAATGGTGTTTGAGAGCTATGGTGTGGAGATGAAGAAGTGGGAGAGTTTCATGGAAACGACAAATTATCTGCTTCGGAGCTTCAAGTATAGAGTAGCAGAAAAGGGTGAGAATGATGTGGGGATTCATTCTCACATTGACATGTCTGTCACTTCCATATTGCATCAGCTCAATAACCTCGATGGCTTAGAAGTCAAACTTAAGAATGGTGAGTGGCTGAAGCTTCATGCTTCACCTTCCTTCTTCCTTGTCTTGGCTGGGGATGCATTACAGGTTAGTCACATCTCACCAATCATATCGTCTTCAAAGGTTAATGATTTTAATGCATTAATTCAAAATGAAAACTATATTTTTACATCTGCTAGAGTATAACTATTGATTTGATAGTTTAGAAAAAAATATAATGAAAGGTAATATTGATTTGATTACTTTAGAGAAGAATAATATATTAAGGTAAATTTATAATTAGATGATATACAAAATTATATATAACTAATAATTTGAATTTTAAAGTGATAAACTTATTCTTATAACTCACTTTCAGTCATATTTAAATTTCACTTCTTAATATAGTATTATAATCTTAGCGATAATTTATTATTTTTATCAGAACATTCGCTATCGTATCACTTATCATTTATTATATAGTCTCATGCATGAATTTACAACTTTCGACGTTAGTGTTCTGATAGGTCTAACAAAATCTTATTAAGATAGATGGATAACATATTAAGAAATAAACTTTAAGTCTAACTCAACCTTAATTAGATAGTAATTTAAAAGTTAATTATAGAAACTACTTTAAATATTAATAATTTTTAATTTATACAATAATATATAATTTAGTCAATATAATAATTAATTATTAATTTTCTAAAATTATTTTTTATTTAATAATTTAATGATGCACTACCAAAGTATTTTTTTTAATTAATATATTACCATTGCCAAATGATTTTGGTTGTCTTAAAAAAAATGAAAGCAAAGAATAATTGTCTGATTTGCCCATAAACCTATTTGTATATGATTAAAACTAAAATCATATAACATTGATAATACAACTAGAGTGAATGAGTGGGTCTGGACAGAAATGCTTACAAGTAAAATATCAATCTATTATTTGTAGGTTTAATAGCCTTGTTTTTTTTTTTATTATCATCATATTTTTTTTCAATTTCATTTCACTAACCCCCTTAATTTGTTTTTTTTAAACTAGTGAACACAATATTTTTTTGTTAAATAGATAGTATTAACGTTAGAATAATATATATAATAAATAAAAGTATATATGAATAAGAATAATTGATGTGAAAATGTTAAAAAAGTTAGAAAATACAAAAAATGTTATTAAACCTGTTGTAATTATTGATGTGAATTTTATTGAGATAAAACTAGTTGATAGTTTATGTTGGAGGCTTGCTTTAAGTTGAAACGTCATTTTTTATAAGAGTTGAGTCACCTCTCAAATCACTACAAGAAAATCATGAAATAGAAACCAATTTTTAGATATCAAAATAATTAGTTGCAATAGTAACTAAATTATATATCATTTTATAAACTAAAACAAAAATTGGTTTCTAAATTAGTTTATATCATTGTTAAATAGTTTCTAAATTGATATCTAATTAACAACTAAGGTTTTTGCTACCAAATTTAGAAACTAAATAATTGGTAGTTAAAACCTTGATTGCTAATTATATACCAATTTAAAAACTATTTAACAATAATATAAATTAATTTAAAAACCATTTTTTGTTTTAATTTCTAAAATGATATCTAATTTAGTTACTATTGCAACTAATTATTTTGGTCTTTAAAAATTAGTTTTTATTTCATGATTTTCTTGTAATGAATGATTAATATTTATTTATTATTTATTCCTAATAAAAGATATAGGTAGTGTGAATAGTATGAAGTGATTTAACATGCATAGATTAATTTGATGATTTATAGTGTTGGAGCAATGGAAGGATACGATCATGCGAACACAGAGTGAGAATGAATGCAAAGAAAACGAGATACTCCATGGGACTATCTTCTTATAACACTCACATGGTGGAGATACCAAAGGAGCTAGTTGATCAACAACACCCCTTGCGTTATAAACCTTTTCACCATTATGGATACCTTCACTTTTTTGACAAAGAGAAAATCCAAGAACCCAATTCTCGATTAAAAGCCTATTGTGGAGTATAATATATATTAATAATGATTAAATATATTTTTCAAATTTTTAAGTGAAATCGGTTTTCATCTATAGTTCAAATTTTATATAATTTGAATACTTGTAGTAAATAAATTATTGGAATAAACTTTTATCAATTTTTTACGTGACAATATGATGTTAAAATATTTCATGTTGACTCATCGTTAACATAAATATTATAATATTATAAATTAGTTTGTTAGATAAAAAAATAAAAACATATTTCAATAATTTTTTTATTACAAAAATATCAATATTTTAAGAGTTATAAAATTTGGACAGAGATCAAAATCAATTTTACTTTTTAAAGAAGAAAAATATATTTAATTATTTTAAAACTTAAAACTTGTATTACTCTTCTCATGTTACTGTTTCCATCTTCTTTTCTTTTCGATTTGTTACTTTGATTTATGTAATCCTTACAAATTATTGTTTATGAATAGAGGAGTTGGCATCCTCGCTGGTTGTATTGATTTAATATATATTTTTAAAAGTTTTCATCTTATTATGAAACTTGACATCTCATTCGGCTTACCTTAAATAACAACAATCATTTGTCATTACATAAAAAAATATTACTAAAAAAATAAAAAATAAAGAAAATATTATGTATTGATTTACTATATATTACTATTTGAATTTTTCATATTTAAAGTTTATGAGAAATAAGTTATTTACAATTTTTCATATAGATTTTGAAGTTTGAGAAAATATTTACAGGAGAGATCTCACAAAATATAAATATTATAATTCTTTTTATATATTTTAAATTGATATATTGTATTTGTTCATGTCTATATATGTTTCCATTTATTTCTTATAGATGGATTTTAAAAAGTAGTTTTGCATAAAATTTAAATTTTGTACGAATTGCTATTCTAAAGAATGTGTCTCGCTTCCTTAATTGTTTTTTATAAAACAATTAAAAAAATAAGAAAAAAATAAAATAATTATATTTATAAATTAGAACAATTTTGTAAATGTTTATTTCCTGTTTGGGTTATTTACACGATTGATAGCAAAGGTTAACTAACTTCTTTTTGTCATTTTGCTCAATATACTTGATCTCAACTAATTTCTTTTTGTCATTTTCACACTTTTTTTTTGAAAAAAGTTTCAATTATTTATGAGTTAAAAATATTATAGATTGGATTGAAAATACAATAATCATCTTCATCTATAAATTTACTTAAGATTAAACAATTTAAAATATATTTTTAAAATAAAAAATATATTTAAATTGTATAATTTGAAATATATTGAATAACTTATAAATATATTCTGAATTATATAATACAGAATATACATATTTATAATCTAAAATATAATTTTAGAATAAATAATTTATGAATATTAAATTAATTCTTGATGGTTCTGGAGTCTTTCAACAGAAGCTTGGGAAAATGTGTTTGAAAAGTCTTTCCAATTCAAACGTACAAGGCATTAATGAGAGATGAAATGCACTGTCAGCAACATTGAAATTCATGCAAAAAACCTTTTTCTTATGTATCATTATCAAACCTAATATTACACATTTTCCTAATTACAATAAATGCAAAACAGCATTTAAAGATACCCAAAAATAATAATTTGAATAACTTAATTTGATCAGTAAGAGAATATTTATAAAGGGTAGGTCTTAAGACCAAATTCGATTACTTAATGAATAAAACATCATTTTAAAAATAATTACAGTCCATTTTAAGGTTTGGTATATTATTTTAAAATATAATATTATTGTTTTATTATTCTAAAATTGTATATTCAAACATATCCATATGAATTTGTAACACGCAAGCTTTCATAAATTATCCGTTGCCCGTTCAGATCTATGCTTACACTCCACACCTTTCGTTTTACCACGTAAATATTTTTTAAATATTAGTATTTAAGATTAATTTAATATTATAATTAAATTTTATAGTAATCTAAAATTAAGACATATTTTATATTTTTAAATAGATTAAATTAACATTTACCATTTAGAAAAAAATAAAATATTAGTAAGAAAATGAGAAAAGTTCTTTTGATAAACTAATTTGGTGAGTTAAAATTGAAAAGAATCCATATACTATGTATGTTTTTATAGGCTAAACATAAACAACCATTTTTTTTTCGAAAGAATTAGTAATTATATGTTAGCAACGAACGTACGGAACATTAGTTGTAGTGTTGGAAATTGGTTAACAGCGAAGCCACGGCGCACTTTTCTGACTGCCCCCGCGTCACATAACGCCAACTTTATCTTCACCTCACAATTCCCAATTTCCTTCATTTTCATTTGTTTAACTTCCAAATCATAGTTATCGTGTTCGTAGTGTAAACGACCACTTCTCTTCTCGCTAAGCTCCATCTTTCTTGGCTTAGCGGGAACATTTCTTTATTTCAATTATTATCACCATTTCCTTTCTGCAATCATACTTTACAACATTTCTTTTCACCCCCTTTTTCTGTATCCAATCTCACCCTCCTTCTGCTTCCCAGAATCGTCCCCCTGGAATAAAATATTTGATTCAAAACCTTCCCTACTCGATTCCATGAGCAAAATTTGTATTTTTGCCTCTGATTTCTATTCAAATCACTGATGGGATAATCTTCAATTTGAATGTGCAGTTGTATTTATAATCTATCTGACTTTTGTTGATATTACTTTCTGACTGGTTCCTTGTTATTTCATCCATTTGTGCTCTACTTGGGAGTTTTATGTAAAGTCAATTCCTTTATAATCTTTTCTTAGGTCTACCAGACGTTGCAATTGTAAAGCCTTGCCTTTCAGATTTTGTTATTTGATGGTATCATAAAAGGGCCAGCTTGTACCGTCTAAACCCTTTTGGAGCACATGATCTCTTAAGGGTTTTGGCTTTTGAGAAGAAAAGTATTTACTTTCATCCTTTTTGGTCTAAGGATGGATCATATAAGCAACGAGGCTAGTTTTGTCCCTTTTGCGATTGGCCCTTCTAGCATTCTGGGCAGGACTATTGCTTTCAGGGTTCTGTGCTGCAAGTCTATCTTAAAATTGAGACATCAGATTCGTTTGGTGTTGTTGGATATCTTACATGGTTTTAGGGGATTTTGGGGACCCATTTTGTCATGGTTGCACCCAAGAAATCCGCAGGGGATATTGGCAATGATGACTATAGTTGCTTTCTTGTTGAAACGGTACACCAATGTGAAGGTGAGGGCTGAGATGGTATATAGGCGGAAATTTTGGAGAAATATGATGAGATCTGCATTGACCTATGAGGAGTGGGCTCATGCAGCCAAAATGCTTGATAGAGAGACACCAAAGATGAATGAATCTCACCTTTATGATGTGGAGCTGGTGAGTAACAAGCTTGAAGAGCTTCGCCATCGCCGGCAAGAGGGGTCTCTTAGGGATATAATATTTTGTATGCGTGCAGATCTTGTTAGAGATCTTGGTAATATGTGTAACCCTGAACTCCACAAAGGTAGGCTTCAAATGCCTAGACTAATCAAGGAGTATATTGACGAGGTATCAACTCAGTTGAGAATGGTCTGCAACTCTGATTCGGAGGAGCTTGCATTGGAAGAAAAACTTTCTTTCATGCATGAAACTAGACATGCATTTGGGAGGACTGCTTTGTTGTTAAGTGGGGGTGCTTCCCTTGGAGCTTTTCATGTTGGTGTGGTTAAAACACTGGTAGAACATAAACTTATGCCGAGGATAATTGCTGGTTCAAGTGTAGGATCCATCATGTGCTCCATTGTTGCCACTAGGGCTTGGCCTGAGCTTCGAAGCTTTTTTGAGGATTCATTGCAATCATTACAGTTTTTTGATCAATTAGGTGGGATTTTTACAGTTGTGAAGAGGGTCACAACATATGGTGCAGTTCACGAGATCAGACATTTGCAAATGATGCTGAGGAATCTAACAAGCAATCTTACATTTCAAGAAGCATATGATATGACGGGTCGAGTTCTTGGGATTACAGTTTGTTCCCCAAGAAAGCATGAACCACCTAGATGTCTTAACTACTTGACTTCACCTCATGTTGTTATATGGAGTGCAGTCACTGCTTCTTGTGCCTTTCCTGGCCTTTTCGAGGCTCAGGAATTAATGGCAAAGGATAGAAGTGGAGATATTGTTCCTTACCATCCTCCTTTTAACTTGGGTCCTGAAAAGGGTTCCACTCCAGTGCGCCGTTGGAGGGATGGTAGCTTGGAGATGGATTTACCTATGATGCAGTTGAAAGAGCTGTTCAACGTCAACCATTTTATAGTTAGTCAGGCCAATCCTCATATTGCACCATTGTTGAGATTGAAAGAATTTATACGAGCTTATGGAGGATATTTTGCAGCAAAGGTATGTCATGGGCTCGGACCTCTATGAATGATGATACATACATGTTGATGTGTCGGTTTATTTTGTTTGTTAAATGAACTTTTCACTTCTACATTTCCCATTAATCCGGTCTCTGTTCCTAACTGAAATATAAAAACTTAGATAAAATGTTATAACTTCAGTTGATTGTTATAGCTGATGACCCCATTTGGGAGGGGGAGGGAAGGGTTGGCTTGGCTGGCTGTTGTTCTACTGATGAATGTGATTTGGGTGTGGTTTGCACGTTTGCTTATGTGAATTCATCAGTGTTTGAAATTTAAAGATCACAGCTCTATTGGTATTTACTGTTTATTGGTTAAATAAATCATCATGGAGTTTTATTACCTGTACTATTCCCTGTCAATTTCAAGGAGAAATTAATGCATGCAGAGTTTGGATGACTAAAACAGATTGCTGCCATTGCCATTTACTTGCACAAACATGCAACTTATCTTTGTTGATGTCTGATGGTTTAATCCAATAAGCAGGTGGTTCATTCGTGTCTTAGTAATTAGTGACATTGCTTTGATTTTTAACAAGATGGCTTCTTTAGCAGCAGCTGAATGTTGAAATAATAGTAAAATATTCTTAGGAATATGTTACTATTTGTTTACGAATTTAGCGTAGGCATTCCATCTGAATATTCACTGGCATATGCGGTTCTTAAGTTCAAATTGTGTAATTTTTATGCAACCTCCTCCTCAACTTGAGTGGAAAATGGTGGTATATTTCACCAGTTTTTGCAAAAAGGCATCATACTTGTTTTCCATTGGTTCTTCAGTATACTGCTGCACTACTATTCTGAGTATGCAACTATACTAATCCAATGTGGTTTTCAATTATGTAGCTTGCTCATCTAGTGGAGATGGAGGTGAAACATAGATGTGATCAAGTACTGGAGCTCGGCTTTCCATTAGGTGGACTTGCCAAACTGTTTGCTCAAGACTGGGAGGGTGATGTAACAGTTGTTATGCCTGCAACTCTGTCTCAGGTATGTGCTCAAGAACAATTAAATACACTATGCTTTATTTGTAGAAAAGAAATATCAAGTGTTATTGAAAATTGTGAGGAATTTATTTACATAATTTAATGGAGATGATTCATTTGAATAGCGATTAACTTGTGTATGTTGTTTTTTCTCTCTCATCCTACTCCAGTACTTAAAAATCATACAGAACCCTTCTTATGTAGAACTTCAAAAGGCAGCTAACCAAGGGAGAAGAGGCACTTGGGAGAAGCTTTCTGCCATAAAAGCAAACTGTGGAATTGAGCTTGCTCTTGATGAGTCTGTTGCAATTCTGAATCATATGAGACGTCTCAAAAGAAGTGCCGAGAGAGCTGCTGCTGCTGCTTCTCATGGTCTGCCCACTATAGGCAAATTCAGTGGTCCAAGAAGAATTCCCTCGTGGAATGTCATTGCTCGAGAGAATTCTACAGGATCCCTAGAAGACCTTCATGCAGATGCTGCTTCCTCATTGCATCAAGGTCTTAATAGTCCCAGTGGAGCCACTGGTAAAAATTGGAAGTCCCATCGTAGCATTCATGAGGCAAGTGACAGTGAATCTGAAAGTGCTGACTTGAATTCTTGGACCAGATCCGGTGGGCCTTTGATGAGAACTACATCAGCAGATATGTTCATTGACTTTGTTGAAAACTTAGAAGTTGATACTGAACTAAATAATGTGACACAGACTAGCCCTCATGATTTTCAGCATCACAGTTCAAGGAACACAACTCCTGATATGTGCTCCGAGACCACAGATCAGAAAGAAAATGGCAACAAGGTTGTCATGAATGGATCTAACATAATGGTAACTGAAGGTGATCTTTTGCAGCCTGGAATGATCCATAATGGGATTGTATTTAATGTTGTCAAGAAAGAAGACTTGACACCTTCAAATAGGAATCATGATTATAATAGTTGTAACAATGCAGTGGTTGAATGTGTACAAATTGACTTTCCAGAGAAGGAGATGGATGCTTCTAGCTCAACTTCTGAAAATGGTGATGAGGAATCAACAATGTTCAGTTCTTCAACTGATTTGGTTAAGGATCAAAGCATTGCTGACAGTTAACACCAAAGATCACACCACCATTTTTCCTAATTGAATTTACTCAGTGCTATTGTTCATATTGTTGATAATTTTAGTATATCATCTAGGGTATGTTTGGACAAACTTCTCCACAAGTACTTCTAAAAAGAAAAAAAATACTCTTTAAGCTAAAATTAGCTTATGCATTGTTAAAAAATAAAAATTCTGAAGAAATTAGGAGAGTTTCTATAAATTAACTTATAATCTTATGCATAAACTAATTCTATTCTAGGGAAAGGTTCATCTCATTTTTTCTTCTTAATTTTCACTTTTAGAAGTGCTTATGGAGAAACATGTTCCATCATTCTCTTGTCAAGAATCTCTGTATTCTTTTTTCAGTTGGAATGTAGCTCAAAATCTGTGATGCTCATGAATGCAAGGATGAAAAGTGATTTCCATTTTGAAATGCATGCAGTCCACAACTAGATTGAAATTTGTAGCTATATCCCTTATACAGATGAATGAAATCTACTCTAACTTCACACAACATCCCCTCTTGCTTTTCCTTTGTGCTTCTTTTTACAAGCACAGGGACATTACCAAATTCTTTTAATCATAAAGTTGAAGGGTTTCAGCTTGCAATAGGTGTCTCCATGTTGATGAAACCATTTTTTTTAGTAAGCAATGATGTTCAAGGATTAGTTTTCTTGATTATTGAGTATCTTACATTGATTACACTAAATTATAATACATATGTAAATCTTATCTTATATGAGATTGAAGTTGAATTAAACATAAAAAGTTGAAGTTTTAAGATTATATTAGTATTAGAAATCTCATATTTATAAGAAATTTTATTTTTTATAAAAAAATATTTAATTAATATTTAAAGGTATTGAATTATATAAATATAAGTATATTCACTATCTGACAAACGGAATATATCCACTGTCTCACGAAGGAGATACAAATTTTATAATAAAATATTTAATTCAGAGACAACTACAAATATAATGAAAATATAAAGACTCATAATTAGTCATTTATTGTGGTTCATGATTCAGACATATTCAGAAAGCTTTGAATGAAAAGCAGAAGAAGACCAAGTTCCGTAGGTTAATTTCATTCCTATTGTATATGCATCACAGACAACAAAAAATAATAAACAAATATTTTTAATTTTGGAAATATAAAAAGAAATATTACTTAAGCAAGACAATTTTTTAAGAAATTATGCCTCCACAACATTTTATTATTAAATATAATTCAATTATTTAATATATTTAATTGAATAATATAATTAAGGTTTTGGTGGAACAATGAGAATTTAAGTTATGTGATGAGATTTGATTAATAAAATATATTTTTTATAAGTTAAAAATAGGTAATGTATAAACTAAATTATTTTTACAAAAGTAACATATTTGAAATATTTTATGAAGAAATTTAATCAACTATTAAAAAAAACAGTTTTTATGTAAGTAGAAAATATTATAGATTAAAATCGTCCAACCTTTTTACAAAGATGTGTATTAGAGAGGTTTTCCAAAGAGATTGTGGTGCTCAACTCAACTTTAAAAACATTCTTTTACTATCACCCTTAAATTTTTCTGTTTTATTTAATCTATTTTTTATTGATAAAAAAAACTTAAAATTTTCCGCTTTATTTAATCTATTTTTATTGATAAAAAAAACTTGAATAGGAACTCTATTATTATAATAAATAAGTTAGTTTTGAGATTGAATGCATTATTTTTTCTTGATTGTGAATAATAGTATAAGTATAATTCTTATCTTTTATTTAAGAAATGAAAATTTAATTTATTATCTTTGTTTATACTTATGTGTTGAATTTCTAATTCTTAATCTAAAATTCTAAAGAGAGATATGAGAAGTGATAGTTAGATTTGGTCTTAACTAAAATAATTTTAATATTAACCTGATTAAAATAATACAAATATCAATACCTTATTTCGCGATAGTTAATGATAAATTTATTGAATATAGGAGTAATTATTATTTTATAAATATTCTTAATTTTATTGACGAAAAATAGTCCTAAAAAAGTATTAGAATCGTATTGAAAGAATATTTATTAATTTTTTTTATAAAAAATCACAAGGTTGAGTTGTCTTCCATTCCATGCGTATATATATATTATTTAGTTAGTTTTTTTTTCTCAGCATATTATTTAATTAGTTAATTTTGTTTTTTTCATTTGTGTTTAAGACACAATCTATAGTAAAACACACTCTATTTCTATTAGAAAATATTATAAATAAACTCATAAATAATTAAGGCTAAGTTACTTCAACCTTATATATTATTTAATTAATTAGTTTAGTTTATTTCATTATTGTTTAAGACACAATCCATAATCACTGTAAAACACAGTATTTAATTAAAAATTTAGAATTCAAACTAAAGTAAAGGCTTCATAGACTTGTGAAATAAAATAAAAATATTTACAGCAAAGTCCTTGTCACCCATACAAAATACAAATTACCTTGCGCTGGACAAGATATATTATAGCTAAGATCGAAAAGCAATTAATTTATTAATTACTAAAATGTCATTATATAACTTAATCTTCGCTAATGGCACATGAATCATGACCACCCTAAAGTGGGACCTCCAATAATTCAATAATATACATAATATTTTAAAAGATTACAAAATATTAATACATTTATACTCACATTGTTGGCTTTAACATATACGGAGAATATTAAAAAAACTCTTTAGTTTAATTGGTTTGTCATTATTGAAATTTCATACCTTAATTAAGTGTTTTCTTTGAACTGTTCTTAACTTTATTATCGTTTGAAAGTTATAAAGAATCAAGAAAATAAATATAAGATTGATATTCTTGGTTTCTTTATTTATATATTAGAATAATAACATAATAATTGAATAATATAAATGAAGGATTAAACTTGTTACATTCAATTGACATTACAAGAAAATCATGAAATAGAAATTAATTTTAGAAAAAAAAATAATTAGTTGTTATATGGACTAAATTAAAGACTAAAAAAAATTTTGATTTCTAAATTAATTTTTATTATTGTTAAATAGTTTATAATTGGTATCTAATTAGCTACCAAAGTTTTAACTACCAATTATTTATATTCTAAATTTGGTAGCAAAAACCTTGGTAACTAATTAGATACCAATTTAGAAACCATTTAACCATAATAGAAACTAATTTAGAAACGAAAAGTTTTTTTAGTTTTTAAAATGGTCTTTAATTTAGTCACTATAACAACTAATTATTTTTTATCTTTAAAATTGATTTCTATTTTATGATTTTCTTGTAGTGACACATTCTCATGCTTAGGCTACCAATCTGTATGTGAGACTATATATTATAGGTGGTCCGATAACGGTCCAATAGAAGTGACATAATAAATCCAACAAATAATTACTAGAATAGACTCAAAAGTTACTCTGATACTAAGTTAAGAATAATGAAAATGAATATAGGATTGATATCGTGTAAAATAGGCATATAGTCAATATTAACTTAATAACTTAATAATATAAACTATTGGTTACACTCGTTACATTCAACTGTTACACTGTACACATATTCTATAAAAGTATGTAAATATTGTTCTTCTGCTCAAGCTTCAAAATCATAGTCCAATTTGAAGCAGTAGTAAGCAAAACCAATAATTAAGAGAGACATCACAGTGAATGGGGGGTTCTGAAGAACAACATCCTAGGCTTCCTGTTCTAGATTTCAGCACAGAAGAGTTGAAGCCAGGGAGCGATTCCTGGTTAGAAAGATGCAGAAGTGTGCGCAAAGCATTTGAAGAACATGGTTGCTTTGTAGCTGTGTATGATAAAGTTTGTGATGAGCTACGAAATGATGTATTCTGCTCCATGAAGGAGCTGTTCGATCTCTCAGTTGAAACCAAAAGAAGAAACACATATGAGGGTGCACCCTTGAAAGGCTACGTTGGACAACACCCCGAGATTCCCCTCCACCAAAGCATGGGTATAGATCAGGGAACAACCCTAGAGGGAATTCAAAGTTTTGCCCACAAAATGTGGCCAAAAGGCAATGATCAGTTTTGGTACATACCCATCTAATTTCTTCCTTCACTCAATTATTTTATCTCATCATATACTAAATTTGCTTATTCATGTTTTTTTTTTTTTGATTGGTGTCTTGATCCGTGTACTTGTTTGTTTTTTATTAAGATCCTATGATACTAAGTGGATTTTGTGGTGTTTTCTTTAGTTGTCCTGTTGGTTTTGAGTTGACGATTTTTGATAAGTTTGTAGGATCTCTCTTTTGAAAAGAGTTATTTTGTAAAAAGGTTGGATCATTTTTAAACTGCTTCATATTTTGTTTTTCTTTTTGATAAAAAAAATCATTAGGAAGATAGAAAAACTTTATTTATAGTCTTTTCATTATTATATACTAAAGTGGTTTTACTAAACTTGTTGTTGTTGTGGATTGATGTAGTAAACATATAATTGAGTATGCAAAGGTAGCAGAAGAACTGGATGGGATGGTGGCCAGAATGATATTTGAAAGTTATGGTCTTTCAGAGTACTATGAGTCATACATAGGGTCTACAAGTTATCTCCTCAGGCTTTTGAAACACACAGCACCAGAAGAGGTTGAGCCTCAACTGGGTTTTTTGGCTCACACTGACAAGAGCTTCACCACAATTCTTCATCAAAATCATGTCAATGCACTCATGGTGGAGACAAGGAATGGTGTCTGGATTGATGTTGATTTCTCTTCAACAAATTCCTTTGTCGTCATGGCTGGTGATGCACTCATGGTGAGAACAAAACTATATATTGTTCCTTTATACTACTCCATTTTTGATAAAAATAAAACTCTATTAAATGATATATTTGTTGGTGTAAGCTAAATTCACATCATTTAATTTATTTTATTATGTTGGAGATCTTATATTGATTAGAGATTATGATATTTCATAGTATATAAATGGGTGCAAATCTCAATTCAATTTTATGAGGTTGAGTTCGGTTTAAACTCGACTTTTTAACATGGTATCATAACCATCTCGAATCTATTATAACGATGGTTTGTTGGACTTATCAGACCACCCGCTATCAGACCGTTATTGGATCACCCATAATATATAGTTTCATGCACGAGTTGGTAGTATTGGCGTGAGGGAGATTAGAAATCCCACATCAACTAGAAATTAGAACATTTCATAGTATATAAGTAGATGCAAACTTCATCTTATAAGTCAATTTTATGAGGTTGAATATATTCTAAAGGAAGTTTGAGTAGTTTTTGTAATTATACTTTAGAAAGTTTTTAACTACAAAAAAGAAAAAAAGTGAAGAATATGTTGAGACTAGAGAAGTTGAATAATGCAGGCTTGGAGCAATGACAGAATACAGTCCCCTAATCATAAGGTTGTGATGAAGAATGGGGAGGACACAAGGTACTCTCTTGGTCTGTTTGCCTTCTACAAAGGAATTATGAAAGTGCCAGAAGAGCTTATTGATGAAGAACACCCAGTGCACTATAAGCCCTTTGATCATCTTGGATTACTAAACTTTTACAGTGCTAATATGAAAGCTTATTGTGGCGTTTGAAGAAAAGCTTTGCCTAGGTTAAACTTTCACCAAACTATGTGTTATATGTATTTCATATTTGGAAATAGCTTCACTGCACTTTGGATTCTCATGTTTGATTTTTGTATTTTCTCTGTTACGTCTTCTTCATTTGGCTTCTAGTGCTATACATGTGTTGTCTCAAAACTATGTTGGATTTTAATGAAAGTGAATCGATGTATTGATTTGAAATGGGATAGAAAAATCCGAGAACCCTAAATGAAAAACATGTTAAGGATAATTTATTATCAAAATTCCTCTACAGACAAAATTAGATGCACCTTGGAATTTTAAATAATAGTCATATACTAACAAAACATATTTATAAAATCATCTCTAATTAAAAATGTTATCATTAAGACTTTTAAATAATTATATGTTATAAAAAAATATGCTCTATGATCGCATAATTATGAAATATTTTACATCATCTATGGTATTGATCATTTCTCTCTTTCTTTTAGCGTTAAGCGTTAAGTTATTCAGTACTCATGTAATTTATTTTTAATATTTATTAAAATAAATATTGATTTTGTTAAAATTAATTAATTTAATTTTAATATTTGTTAATGTGATTATAATTAATGGATCATTTTAATATAAAATAGATAAATTGCATTGTAACATTTTTTTTATTAATAAATATATTCATAACAAAACTAATTTTAGAGACAAAAAATAATTAATTACTATATTAATTAAATTAAATATTATATAAAGTCTAGAAAAAAAAAAGACATAAAAGTAAGCGACACAAATAGGAGTGAAAAGTTAGTCTAATTCGTTTTGACCCGACTCCGTGTTGGTCCACCAAAAGCGATCGAGTCGAGCTAACCCATATCTAGGCTATACATATTTAAATTTGTAATCCGTCACTTTTATAATTTTTTTTTTTGTATTTGTGACTTGATAAGTTGACGATTTTAAAAGGTTAACCTGTTTCATCTAAATGAAGATGGATTGGTGGGTCGATCCACCGGGTTCAATCCATTTTGTCACCCCTAATCTGAAACAACAAGGTCTGATAAACCTTAAGGATCACCACAATTAGAGAGAGACACATGGTAGTTTCTAAAATTAAGGAAAAACTCATCATTAGACTTCTAGCAAACACATGTGTAGGAAACACATGTGGTACATGGAAAAGGTAAAAGTCATGGGAAGTAACTATAATGACATTTACACTTGTGAAAGTGACATGTGTTGGATAGTAACTCTTCATGTGACTTTTCTAACATGCATGAACCATATGACATATCTCTTGGTGACTTTTGGATTATACAATATTTCAAAAAAGTCAATGAATAATCTATAATCTAAGAGTTTTACAAATTGAGAGCTTTTATATTTCTTTTTCTAATTCTTTCAACATATCTCTTATTTATTTCCTTGAGATCTTCACTTTCAATATAATTTTAGAATTCTTTTGAGAATTAAGATTTTAGTTTTTTTTTATAAAATAAAAATAAAATAGTAAAGAGTATTTCGAGATAATTCAATTCTTATACAACAAATCCTAACAATAGTGTCTACTTTTACATGTCCAACTTAATAAAACATAAAAAAAATGAATAACTCTTCAAGCACCTGCAAATCTAAAATTTCATAAAAACATTACATCACATTCAAAACCTGACTGTTTCTTCCTGCACCTCCATATCTTCTTCTGACACCTCCATACACAACATGAAAATACAATTGTATCCTTCTTGTGCCACCCCCATAGAATAGCTTCTGGATTATGTAATCCGAAAACACATTTGAAGAAAGACTTCTGGATTACATAATCCAGAAGTTAGAAAAGACTTCCAGATTATGTAATCCGGAAAGTAATCATGCATATGAAAAAAGACTTCCGAATTATATAATCCGAAAACTAATTACAAATTTGAAAAATGACTTCCGGATTATATAATCCGAAATATTACAGAGAAGCATTTTTGGAAATACGAAAATCTATGGAGGTGAGAGAAGAAGGTATGGAGGTGCAGGAAGAAGCAACCTCAAAACCTTGGTCTACATTCCAAAAGAAAAGTTCTAAACAGAACCAAAAAAACCTCATACAAAAGCCCAAACCACAAACATGTCCTTAAACCACTTTGACCTTTTAATTTCAACAAATCTCTTTTTCTTTCTTAACAAGTGATTCTTCTCTCCTAGTAGATGAAGAACTAACATTCTAGAATTTATTTCTAAACAAAAGTTATATTTCCAAGAGTTTTTCATTTTAATTCTTGAAATGAATTTATACAATCAACCTTATGATATAAAATTTAGTGTAAATAAATGAATGGAGCGATTTAAGATGTAGCAACACACTGAAATAATATTCATTTAAACATGGCATAATTATACATATGAAAGGGTCTTGAAGTCCCTGGTAAAATGCATAGATTGTGTGAAATTAGATACCACAATAAGCTTTGATACGACTTGTATATTTGACGGCTTCTTCTGTGAAACGAAAACCAACATATGAATAATGGTCGAATGGCTTATAGCGTATTGGATGTTCTTCATCGACTAAATCCTCCAATGTCTGCACCATCTTAGTACTGTATGAAAGCAACCCTAAGGAGTACCTTGTTACTTTTGAGTTCAGGATCACCCGATGTTCACAAGCTCGAATCCTTTCACTACTCCACACCTATGCAAATAATTAGTTAATCAATTATAATACACACCAAGTCAAATCTTATGCAGAATGGAATCCAAATACTAACTAATGAAAAAAGCTCTATATAAACTTTCAAACTCACATAAACAGCAAATAAGTCAACATTAAGAATGACCTGATCAATTCTAAAGATCCCATATATATAGTTAAAAATCCATTAAGAATAATAGTATAAATAAACAACTATATCAAGACATTTATTACTGATATGATAATATTGACTTGAGTATCAGATGTAAAACTTCCAATACCTTGAGACTAGTAAGAGATCAAAATTGTCATATTTCCACGTATAGAAACCAAAATATTGATTGAGGAGTGATAGAAGCTTACCATAAATGCATCACCAGCAATGACACAAAACAAAGGTGAGGCATCAATACCAAACCATTCTCCATCTTTCAGTTTAACTTCCAATCCGTCTACCCTCTGATGCAATATGGTTATGAAGGTTGAGTCCGTATGAGAATTCACCCCCACATTGCTCTCATCCATCGCAGGTATCTTATATTTGTAGCTTCGAAAACTATAATCTGTTGATTCCAGGAACATCTCGCACTTCACCTTGTCCAACCCATAGCTATCAAACACCATTCTCTTCACGGTTTGGTCCAGCTCTTGTAACAACTTTGCATACTCGTTCACACTTTCACTGATAAGAGAGATAAAAGTAGTTAATAACCTTGATTATATTATAAGTTTTTTCTTTATCAACAATAATAAATAAGTATGGATCAAGATCAATCTCCAAAACCAGAAAATCAGCAAGCTATAACCAAATCTAAATCGTGATTACATGTAAGTGATATAAGTAAAAGTGTGGATGATAATAAGTACCACAATTGATGATTTCCTGTTGGCCACATAACGCGTGAGAATTTTTGGCAATCTTGAATGTTGGATGGATTGTGAATGGCAAAGGATTCGAATAGAGGGGATGTGGGTACTTGTCCAGTGTAGCCATGGTTGGGTTTGTCACTGGTTTTTCTCCTTTTGGTTTCGAGAGGGAGACCAAAGAGTTGTTCCATTGCAGAGAAAAGGGAGTTGAGAAGCTTTGGAGTAACCTTGTTGAAGTTTGCAAGGAAACAACCGTGATCCTCAAAGCCTCTACGCACCATTTGACATGCTGCAAGCCATGTATCAGTGCCAGGCTTCATGTTTTCAGTGGAGAAGTCAACAACAGGAAGAGGATATTCACACATCATCCTAATTCACACCTTTCAAAAGATTAAGTTATGAGATCTTTTTATGCACTGAGAATAATTTCTCTCTGAGTCTGTAGATTGGTTGTAGGATTCTGGCTAGAGTCTTAAGAGTTTCTTACCTTTTTTCTCTGGAGTTCGTGGTGAAGTTCGTCCATGAAATTATGAGTTCATTCCTTATGTAATAAAATAAAAAATATACATATTTTTTAAACTGAAATAATATTATATTTTAAATACATATGTGTATTCTAAATTATATATTAAATTATTATATTTTAAATTAAATTAATTTTATTAATATAATTTAAACTGTTAACTAGAAGAATATTCCACCATTATATTCGCATGTATAATTGCTCCATGTCATTTTTTTTCTTTTTTTCATGTGTTGTTGCACATTTGTATTAATACTTTTATTTTAATTCTAGATTTTTTTTCTCATCTCTATTTAAACTGCGATATTTATTATCATAAATGGAAACTTTAACCATGTAATATACAATATATCTTTTTCTCTTTTCTTTTACACATTTTTTTATAAAATTTGTATATTAAGCATTATTATGCAACTTGACATATGAGTTAGGCTGACACCACAAGTAACAACAATAATCTGTCATCATATGAAAAAATTATTATTAAAATAAAAAGGAAAAATAAAGAAAATATAAAAAAAAAATGAGGGGATTAGATAAAATTCCTATACCTCATAAAGGACTCTAAGAATAGATTAGATAGAAACTTATTATACCAATGAAATGAGTCTTTATGAATAAATTTGTTAACCAGTTTATCCGCGCACGCATTTCCTTCACACAAAAATATGAGTAACCATAAATCTTATTTTTCCATAGTAATTAACACAAGTGTTACACCGATCACAAAACATTCACGAAATGTCTTAGCATTAAATGCACCACTAACCAAGACAGAATTACATTCAAATCATACATTAGTAAGATTCATCTTTTGAGTTTCTTTCATAACATATATAACTCCATAAAATCCAACAATTTTCTTTTACACATCTTGCTTTTGTCCTATATGTTAGGTGTGATACTTTATTAACTTATCCAACATTTTATAAGTTTGATCATTGATGTTTAAACTTAAAAAATTCTAGTTTTACACATCTCCCATATTTATTTCCAATCGTTTCTCTTGTTTATGGTAAAAAAATTCCAATGCATGGCTACGTGAATTTATATATATTTGAAAATAAATTATTAAATAAAAATTATTATCAAATTTAATTCATAAATATATTAAATTTTATACTACTTGTTTTTCTATATTGTTTAAATATTACACTATATAATATAGATTAAAATATAGAATTTTAAATTAATATTAAAAACTTATTTTTAATTATTATTCTGTATAAAGCATATTTCAAACTTACTAAACTAAAGGCATGAATTTAGTTTTGAAATTAATTAATAAGTATATATAAAAAATAATTTAATATAATTATTTTTACTTATAGTTTGTGTGCGCGCGTGTGAGTGTGAATGTATCTCATATGTGTGTGCATGTATGTGTATGAAGACGTGTGAACATGTAAACGTGTGTGCATGTATGGAGGTAAGAGTGTGGAATTGTGGAAGCATGTGAACACATTTACTTTTATATATAACTTATTGGTTGAAATATAATAACTCTAATACTATAATATATAATTTTTGGATTGATATATATTAAAAAATTACTTTAACTATACATAAAAAAATATTAGTTAATAATGTAAAAATATTTTTACTATATTACAATAAAATCATTTAATATCAACTAATTGTAGAAATAATAAATAATTAATCATTATAGTAATTAAGTTAGATACTATTTTATAAATTAAAAATTATTGATATATAAAGTAATTTCTATTATTAATAAAAGTTTATAAAATAATTTTTAAATTAGTATCAAACATTAGTTACCTTTAGTTACTAATTTGATAATAATTTAGAAATTATTTTATAATTTTTTATTAATAATACAAAATATTTTAAATATTAATAATTTTTTAATTTATAAAATAATATCTAACTTAGTTACTATGGTAACATTTTTTTTTCTATACAATTAAATAATATTAAATAATTTTCTTATAATGCTAAACTATAATTATCAATTTTCCACATATGTAACGGATATCAATTAGTAGAAATTTACTATGTATTAAATATTAATTAAATTAAACTGATAGTACAAAATGTTAATTATTTTATTAATTAAACAAAATTCAATTACTTTCTATGTTGACGGGATAAAATTAACTAATTTTTTTACTTAAAATATAATTTTATGAAGGTCCACGTCTGTGATCAATGATTCTTGTAATTTTTTCAATTGTCGTCAATTGAGAGAATTATTATATTTTTTTCATCAATTTGTAGAAAATTATTCGTGCAATAATTTTTTAATACACATTAATATATATACGTCCAATGTTGTATCATTTTCTGGTCCCAGATTTTTAATATTATAGAATTATATCTCTAGTGATATCACTGACTAATCAACACTTAGGACCACATTTGTTATAATCATTCATGATTTCAAACAAATCTTTGTTTTATTTCAAACATTTGAATTTTGATTACAAACAAATGAAGGTGCCAAATGCTAATTCATTTTAATAATTATTTAATATCCAATAAAATGCATTGATTTTCATTGCATTTGGCTCTTTCTTTCTTGGTCATATATATGGAAACCTAATTAACAAAACCATATATAATCTTTTTGGTGATGTTGGAAGGTCCATTTCATTGAACCTTGACCAATTAAGGGACCATAGAAAGATAACATTAATTTATTTTCATAATTTCAAAACACTATTTGTGGGGTTTATTTTAGTTTAGAAAATTATGGGTTTCATCGATTCATTTTCAAATTTGTCATGTCTATGTCCTTTTCTAGCTTTTTTATTTGATGCATCTCACCATTTTCATATACCCAAGTAAAATATTTTTATTAATTTAATTGTTTTCGTGTCTTTGATATTTTATTGATGACAAAATATTTTTTTTTATCTACGAGTGTATTATTAAAATATATAGCCACAAGATATCCATGAGTTGCCTAAATTATTTTTTTTTAAAAAGAAAATGATATATTTTATTAATTTTGTTTCTCCGCCTAAATTATTATTTTCTGCTAAAAAATACTTATTTTATAATTATATATATATACATATTAATTGACTAAAAAATAAATTACCAATTTCAGTATTATATTTCCAAATTCTAGACTTCAAATATACATTAATGGCATACATGTTTGGGTTGGATATTCTGTATCAGGCTTTTTGTTTGTTTGTTTGTTGGGTTATCCTCTTTACCCCTTTTATAACTTTGGTGGTTTCTAGTTTGTTTATGCATGATGGTGGCTTTTTTCCTCGTTTGGGAGTGGGTGTGTTGAAGATGTATACTACAATGTCTTGTTATGTTTATGGATTGAATCACCCTGAAGTGATTCTATTTATTTATTTATTATTGCTGATAAAAAAAATATTACATTACTGAAGTGAAATTGGGATTGAATATGATAAATTATACATTTTTGTGAAAGTGAGATATTGGTTGTATTCTATTTTACCATCATAAAATATAAATCTCTCGCAATATAAATTTATTGTTTTGTGTGTGAAATTAGGGTTAAATCTCATAAATAATATTTTACCAAAATACTCTATTTAGTAATGCATGTGTTCCAAGGATCCAATTTTTTTGTGCATTACAATTTTATATTAGACATTTTGATTACCTAAGGTTACAATTTAACTCATTTCACATACCTCTCATAAAAAAATCATTGTTTTTTTATATCAAACTATTTAGTATAAACCCTCATTTTAGTCTTTAAGATTACGAGGTGTTTCCCATATAGTTATTTTAAATTAGAAAAATGTCAAATAAATTTATAAAATTCAATCCCATTAGTTAAATTTCTCTTCTACCATTAGCCATCTACTTAGTCTATTAGCAAATGTGTAATGGACATATAGTTCGTGAGAAAATATTTCAAACCTTTCAAATACTTTGAAATTCCTAATATTTACATGTGATAGGAAAGTATAAATTCTTAATATTTTATTAAAATTATATAAGTAAATACTAGTACAAATAAATTTAGTCCTTTTGAAAAATAAATTTAAATAAATTGTATCACAATATAAATTTAAACTTAAAAACATAGTGATTCAAGCATTAAAATTTTATTGGTAGTTGAACTATTTGATCTCAAACAAAAATCTTATTTTCTTTCCAATAATTACACATAAACAACAGTCATCAATAATATAGTCAATTCAAGCATACAAGTATCTATCACCTTAATATAATAGATGTAAGAAAATATATATTGAAAAGGGGAATCAAATTAGAAATTGAGGTAAATAAAATCTGAAGATAAACAACTAGATTTCTTTACCAAAATTTGCATATTTATCTAAGTTTTTTTTTTTAAATAAAAGTTTTTATGTTAGGTATCACGATGCAACTTAAGATCTCAACTAAGCTGACACCTCAAGTAATAACGATCATTTGTCATCACATAAAAAAAGTATTATTAAAAAAAAAGAAAAATACAAAAAAAATACAAAAAATATGGGGGACTAGACCAAAACTCATATCTTAACAAAAACACGATACATAGGTAGACTATACATATTCATAAAAAAATTCTAAGAACAGAAGAGATGTAAGCCTATTATACTAATGAAAAGATTCTCTATGAATAAATCATAAATTAGCCAACTTATCAGCACACACATTCCTTTCACAAAAAATATGAGTAACCCTAAACCTAATTTTCCCACAGTAATTAAGACAAACATTTCATCGATTACGAAGCATCCAAGAAACATTTGTTCTAGGAGTAAACGTAGCACAAACCAAAGCAGAATCACATTTCAGCCAGACATTAGTAAGCCTCATCTTTTGAGCTTCCTCCATAGCATGTATAACCCCATAAAACTCAGCGACCAGAGCCATATTTATCTAAGTTTATTACAATTTCCATTCATCCATTTGTTTTCATATTTTGTTGTATCCAACATGAACAAAAACAAAGATGATGATCATCCTTTCAAAACCATATTTTGATATATACAGTATGAGCAAAACCCTGAAGCCTGCCACATTATATTTACTGTGGAGCCATGGTATATAAAATGTCTATGGTCTTGTATCTACACTCCTTTGCAGAGGATCAAGCAAAAGTTCCAACATGGCAATCAAACCCTACTACTCTAACAGCAGCAGATTTGATTCCAAAGTTCATTCTCACACTCCTCAAAGGGGAAGAGGGAGAAAATAAACCTGATGATGATGAAGCAGAAGAAGGAGAAGATGATGACTGAAAAACATGTTTTTCATATCCAAATTGTGCATCTTTGATCAAAGGGTTATCCACTCTCACAGGAGGAGAGCCAAGAAGAAATGGGGGTGAGGAAACATCTCCATCTTGGATCAAAGAAGTGATGTCTTGAAGTTCTGTCCCTGCTTTTGAATTTGACTCTTCACCTTGTTGGAAACATTTCCATCTCAATGACTTTGTTGAGATGCTGGCAAAAACCCTAACTCTTCTTGGTTTAGGACAAAGAACAATACCACTTGCATTGCCCTTCATTTCTTCAACACTTGCTAAAGAACTCAACTCAACATTATCATCGTTCATCTTTAGAAACAAATTAGGTTGTTCCACAGCAGATTTAGAAAACATCAATGTTTTTCTTTTCTGGGTCATGCAAGACTTGAGAAATAGAAATCACCAACACAAGACATTGTTTTAAAGTGTCCATTGAAAAAGGTTTTCTGGTGTTCTGTTTAATAAAGTTAATGGTAACAAGTTAACAGCGAAATATTGAGTGAATTAGTTTAACATAAGAGATTTAGTTGTATTCAAATTTCAAACCAAATATAGTTAAGCAAAATTAGAATATGACAGATGTGAAGGACATTCATGGAACAAAGAAAATTGCAATTCATGACAACATTTTCTTATTGAGCCCACTTTTCAGAACATGTAGTAGTTTGAAATAGTAAACAAGAAGAATTTTTTTTAAAAATCGATGCACGAAAGGACTTATTATAATGTAATCATTTAATAATACATACATATAAGTTCGTTCATTTTATATGCAATTGCTTAATTTAATTTGTTTGATTGTCCTTCTGCTTTTATTATAATTTATTTCTAAAAGTAATCAATTTCTTGTATAAGTTAGTGATTAGTTTTTTTTCTAATATAACTTTTCTAACTTTTAAAAATTTGTATATGAATATAAATTATTGTTAGAAATTAACCTACTCGTGTTTTTTAAGCCCATTTCCATTTCAATCCAAAATCTAAAAGGTATATATTTTCTCAGGTAATTTCTCCCAATACCGTATCAATTCTAACATGCGTCCAATCTTCTATTGAAAATGACAAAAATCTCCTATTGAAAAGGACAAAAATACTTCTTTTAAATGTTGAAAAAAACCTTACATAAAATAAGGGGGTAAATAACAATTACTTTTAGAACCTTTTATCCAGGAATATTCTGAGCACATTTTTTAAATTCCATAATTTTTTATCTGAAATGTATTTTTAATTTTGTGTTCCAGATTTTTTTATTTTTGAATTATATTTACTGTTTTGAATTTTCAAATTCGGAATAAGGATAATTTTGGAAATTTGTAAAAATAATAGGGTGCAGGTTAAAAATTGATATGATGTATGAAGAAATTGCCATTTTCTTATTTTTACATGGGCTAAACCCATAAAAACCTTTTTTCTATAAGAGGAAAATTCTTCCAGCACCCCGTTTTTTCCACTTGCACCCCCATATTTTTAAAAATATTAAATTTATCTTTCTAAATATTAGTTTAGGAATTGCTGTGTTGGATGCTTTTAGTTTGTTGTGAAGATTTTAGTAAAGTTTAGTGGCATTTGAAAGAACTTATACTTAATGTAATTAATTTACCTTTTAAACTATTGTTGAAAATTTCACCAACTAAAGATAAACACATTTATATAGTATATAAGTAAGTGAAAATCTAATTTTATAAGCCGATTTTGTAAGATTGATTTGGATTTAAAGTTCACTTGTTAATATGGTATCAGAGTCATTTAAAATGACAAATTATTCCTCCACCTTCGTACCTTCCCTTGTGCCTCCATATGAAAAAATAACCTTAGTTGCACATTTACAGTCTCATATCTATTTTACGATCGCAACACTTTCATTATTCTTCAGTTACAATAAATACGTGTGAGAGAGTTGACAAGAAGATTTACAATTTCATTATTCTCTTATAACGTGGTATTTTTAATTTAGTTACTTTTTTATTGCATACAGATATTTTATTTCTCAAATTTTCAATTTTATTATATATGTATCCTACAGAGAAAAACGTTAAGCAAGGTTTTATCGTGAAAGAATTTTCTTTTTTGCATAAAAGAAATGTATTTCGTTATCTCATACAGTAAGCACGACGTTACAGATTTATTGAATATTTAATTTTTTCATTAAGAATTATTGAAAAGTCTAATGAATTAATCATGACCATTTTAATTTGAGTGGTCCAGGAATATTTATTGGTTATTGTATAATGAAGTTGTCATGTAAATAATTTTAAATTTTTGCTCGTGAGGACCATTTTTATTTCAAAATAGCATTAATCAGCAACTCACAAATAGGTTGAAGAAGAAAATACAAAATTCCCTTCTTCTCTTCATATCATGCCAAATTCTCCTTTTTTTATTTTTTATTTTGCTGAATACTGTGTCTTTGTTCTATACCTGCTTATAACACATCAGAATAGGTGGCAAATAAGGTGATTAAAATTTAAGACACCTTCATAATATATTAACTATAATAAAGTTTTTATACTATTTAATCTAATGTAAAATATTGTTGTATACCATTTCCTCATACCATAGTCTCAACATATTCTGGTGGTTTTATTAACAAAAATAGTCGACTATGAACTAAAACCTTTAAGAATCAGATTTATACGATTAATAAATTTGATTTGGATCGTCTCCATCAATATTTAGATTATCTTTGTCTTGGTTGTATTGTATTTTTGTATACTTTTTATCATTTAGTTTGCACTGTGAAATATATTTTATTTTATATAGTTTTGAAATAAATTTTATTTGTGTTGATTATTAATTTTGTTGAATGTATTGAATTGTCTTATAAGTTTGTATTTTCATTGAGATATGTCTACCCAATAACACATAAATTTAAATAGAAAAGTAAATATACGAAAATGATTATATTAAGAATTGAATTTTGAGTCCAACACACCTTAAAATCAGTTTATAAGATGATGTTTGCACTCACTTATATATTATGAAATGTCATTATTTCTAATCGATGTAGGATCTCTAACACATTCTCCTCGCGTCAAAGTTCGTCAACTCTTGTGTGGAACTATATTATAAATAGTTCAATATTGACATTATAACGAGTGATCTGATTAGTCCAACAAATTCTTGTTAGAATAAATTCTTATATCATATTAAAAAGTGAACTTTAAGTTTAACTCAATTTTATAAAATTGACTCAAAGTTTCTACTAATTTATATAGTATAAAATATATGTACCTGTGTGGATGTCAGGGCCTGAGTAATATTGATCCACGTCCATACACAATTGGTGTCGTGTCGGTAGCTATCTAATTCTTCGAGTCTTTCTTCCTTCTCGCGCACGTTCGTCCGGTCGGCGGGGTACCTGCGATTGCACTCCGACGCTTAAGTCAGTGCTAGTGTTTTGTTAAGTCTTTCCTATCATGAAAAAACGTACATTTCCCCCTCTCAGAAGTTCCTTTTATAGGTTAATTAACTTGGGCTTAAGTTTGTCTGGGCTAGGTAACCAATTACTAAAGACATACATAGTGGTCTCTTGGTCGTATGTAGTGGCTTCCTAAAATCAAGGAAGTGCTTCTCGAAGTGTCTCTGACTTATTCAACGCTAGTTGTAACCGTTCCATGCCACATATTTATTGTATTTGGTTATTTAATGTGCAACCTCCGGTCGTCCGGGACCGACCCATACAATATCATTATCTCTAGTTAATATGAAACATAAATAACATTTAGTATATATTTAGTATATATAATATCAGTTCGCACTATTATTAAAAAGTATAAAATTAATGACAACTAAAAGAATTATAATTCTAAAACCATCCACGAAGAGGATTTTAAAGAGTCATTAGAACTGTTTTCTAGTAACAGGAAGCCTCTGAGATCAATTTAAATGTGAATGGTGAAAATGATGAAGATCTTATATCCATTGATTGTTGAATTCAACTAATGCAAACAAATTTATTTTGTTATATCGTAGGATAACACATGACGTTATACATTTCTTGAAGATTTATTTTTTTATTACCAATTATTGTAAAGTAAACTAAATAAATGAATTAATTGAGAAGCATCTTAATTTGTAAAGTTATTTAGTGGTCCAGGAATATTTATAAAGAAGTTGCTATCCAAATAATTTGAATGTTACGTGTTAATGACCATTTTGTTTTTGTTTAAAAAACATTATTAAAGGCAGCACTACAAATAGGTTCAATCACAAAATACAAACTTTTCTTCATCCCTTTCCATATCAACACCAACAAATCCTGTCAATATCTTACACCTGCATATACATGGAGGATAAATGTAGAATATAATTATTTTCACTTCACCAAATGTTCCTTCAATGTCATCATAATTCATAACACTATTTTTTTTTTAATAAAGTTTTCGTGTTAGGCATCACTATGCAATTTGACATCTCAGCTAAGCTGACACCTCAAGTAACAACAATCATATGCCATCACATGAAAAAAAAAATATTATTAAAAAAAAGAAAAAAGAAAGAAAATACAAAAATATGGGGGGACTAGACCAAAACTCATATGTTAACACAAACGATACATAGGTAGATTATACCTATTTATAAAGAAT
>Ga0123342_1002455_pt1 | contig 30776 bp, 16 predicted proteins | sample Turbeawhitnodule_FD_89960 | JGI IMG/M metagenome (GOLD analysis project Ga0123342, IMG submission 89960) | Root nodule microbial communities of legume samples collected from Mexico - Turtle bean Mexico white nodule | ecosystem: Host-associated > Plants > Roots > Nodule | place: Mexico: Nepantla... | reverse complement strand
AGTTACAATAGGAACTAAAATAGAGACCATTTTAGAAACTAACAAAAAAATTGGTTTCTAAATTAGTTTCTATTATTGTTAAATAGTTTCTAAATTGGTATCTAATTAGCAACTAAGGTTTTAACTACCAATCATTTAGTTTCTAAATTTAGTAGCAAAAACCTTGGTTGCTAATTACATACCAATTTAAAAACTATTTAACAATAATAAAAAATAATAGAAACTAATTTAGAAACCAAATTTCTTTTTAGTTTCTAAGATGGTCTCTAGTTTAATTACTATTGCAACTAATTATTTTGATCTCTAAAAATTGATTTTTATTTCATCATTTTCTTGTAGTGTATAACTAACAAAGTAAATGGATCCATCATCATTTAGGTTGGACTCATTAGTTCATATTTGTCTAACATGTTTAACCTATCAATTTGTATGTCAACTTTTGAGTCTGTTCATCTTTATTTAAGGTACTTTTGACAGGGATATTATACTTTTGAATCAACATTGGTGATTGTCAATATTTTATATAAAATATTATTTACATAATTTAATTCATTACAATGTTAATGAATAAACAGAAGGAAAAAGGATGTCTGGATCAGAAAAATTTGTTCAATCGATCATCTTAAAATTTGATGGTCATTATGAGTTTTGGTCAATGACCATGAAAATTTTTGGGATGGCCGGTTGAACAATTTTTTTGACCCAAACAGATACGACATATAAGAGTTTGGAGAATAATTTTTAATTAGTATTTATGAAGTGTTGTGTATCATCATTCAAGGTGAGAGAGAAGTCAAGAATATTTCAAGTATGAATAATTTAAAAAAATTGTAGATAGAGAAATAATTTTTAAGTCTCACTAGAATTATGTTACATGTGTTTTAAGGGGTACCCTAAGTCTCAAAATAAATACGTAATAAGGAATTAAAGAGTTATGAACACCTAACGTGAGTGCTTCTAATAACATGAATTGCTTTTGATTGTTGGGTTTAATTTTATTATCTAATTTGAAGGTTCTTGAATGTCTAAATTGGAGTTTTGGTTAATAATTCATTTATTATGATTTCTAATGTTAGGAAATTATAAAATTTATTTTAGTGTTTTAGAATATTTGATTTCAAAACACATATTTTCTTATTTCTATAATTTTTTATTCGAGAAGTAATATATGTTAAAAGAGTGTGAGGACAAACTTACATCAATTTCATTACGAAAGTTCCAAGCATTCGACCCATTGAATTAAGTCCCATATATTTTCCTCAGTTAAACCTAAAGTTTTCATAAAAAAAAGATCATATCTGAAGAAACTTGCATCAATTCATTACGATAAATATAAAATAATCACCCATTTCCACAGGCAAAACATTGACTCTTATGAGTCACAATTATTAAACAAATCAAACACTTACAAAAAGATGAAGAACATTGTACACTGTAGAGTGACTAAAGAGTTTCAACAACGAAATAGTAGAAAAAAGTGTGTGGAAAATTGTCATATGCACGCATCAGAAAACATAGAATGATGTATATAAAGAAACATGGAAGATCCAATTTCAAATAGTTATATATTTATTTAGGATAATGAGGTTTAATAAACTTACATTAAGAAAAAAATGTGTTCTTCCAAGTGAACAATTAGAGGAATAAGTTGGTTATGTGCCACAAAACCAATCTTCGTTTTCCAAATTTGCTTTTAATGACGATTTCTAAATTATAGTGTTATATTATTTGTGTCATGTTACTTATCTTTTATTCAAAATTTTAAAACAATCAAGTATAATATATTTAATTTTAACTTTAAACTCTATATATCAATGTTCTTACATTTTTCAAAAGTTACATTATATTTTTTTATCTACCTTCAAAATCTATTCTTAATTAGGGATGAGAAACTGGGTCGGCCTGCCCCGCTTAGGTCCGCAAAATGCGGACTGGTTTTCATGACCCGTCCCGCATGCGGGTTGGCCCATAGGCTTGCGAACTAGCCCACATTTATTTATTTTTTGGAACGTGGAGGAGGAATGTAGGCAACAACAGTATGCAGCGGAGCGGCAACAACGCGACAGTTGTAGGCGAAGCAACGCGGAGTCACAGGCTAAGCGAGTGGCGGCGCTGCAAATGAGAGTGTGTTATGTGCGTTTTTTTGGAACAGTATAGTTGCGTTGTGTTTTGAGTAAAAACCTAATTTTCTTTCATTCAAAGTTGTCACTCCTCCACTCGACCATTGATGCCAAGTCAATTAATTTTATTTTCTGTTTTTTGCGGGCTAGCGGGCCAGCTCGCCCCGTCCTGCTACTGGCTCGTGTGGACCGCAAGTTATGTGAGACGGGCTAATGCGGGTCAACGAGTTGAAAAATGTCAACCCACCTCGCGTTTTTCATTGTGGGCCACGAGCTGGCCCACATGACCCGCCCCTATTCTTAACACAATAAAATCGATACTTGTTTTTAATATTATATTTATTTTTTAATAATAATTTATTTATAAAAGAAAAGAAAAGTGAGAGGTAAGAAACATAAAAGAATTTAACTAATTTCAAAGTGCTGATGTATTTACATCATTGTGTAAATCACTTTACATATGAAACTAACTAACAACTTACACAACCTCCACATTATTTGGTTCTTAATACACATTATTCCATACAACTCAACTAATCTTTATTCCTCTGTTGACTTTGTAAATCATCCCTATTTCTCTTCATGAAAGGGTACTTTGGATTATTTCACCAACCTATTCCCGCAAATTGACACAAAGTACTTCACAAGCAAACCATAGGAGCCACAAACAACACAACTAACTCCTAAAATCTTTACACATATACTACAACTTTCATTACACAACTATGCCTAAGACCCTTGTATAGATATTTGGAGTGTGCATTATTTGCAGATGGATGAAAACAAATTAACATTTGTAAAAGAAACAAGATGCAAGAGACAAAAGTATATGAAAGGATTGAATAGGGAAAAATTATGGATGCCTAAAGTTTCCTAATAAGGTGAGCTTTTTTTGCTCTTTGTGCATGAAAAATCTTTGGTTGAGTCCTTGAATGATCTCAGTATTTCCAGGGATTAGTTTTTGAGTCTTGAATGGATCTTCATATTTGGAGAGATTATTAGTTTCTGGGTCTTGAAGAAGAGATGGAATGAAAGTATGTGGTGGACATGTGAGAGGGAAAGTGACAGAAGGAGAAGAAGAGAGAGATCCAATGGAGGAAAAGAAGGGCACTTAATGAACTTAAAATTCAAGTAAAGGGAAAGAGGTTATGTCTTGCATCAAATTCTCCAAATAAAATTCCCCTTGGCCATGATTTCCAAACCCAATTAAGTCCTCTACCTTGGAGCCTTTGATCTTATCAGTGTTATTGAAGCAACCATAATTGAAGTGGTTGTTGTTATGGCTTTTCACATCAATTTCAATGCTTCTACTTTCTAGTGAAGGAAGGGAGAAGTCTCTTCCTAACCCCATTTTGTTATTTGGCTCCAATGTCCCATAATTCCCTTGGTGCCCTTCTACCATGCCAATTTGTGTCATGCATGAGATGTTGAGAAAATCTTCTGAAACATTATTAGTCATGTCACACTGATTATTTACCAACATGGCAAAAGGGTCAAATTGGTCAGGCAAAACCATTCCTTGCATGGATGATATGCATGAAGAGGAATCCATGCACATGTTCATGATGTCATGTTCATTCAAGGGCATGATCCCACTCACAACATCTTTAGACTCTGATGAGTCAGTGCTGTTATTCAGTGAGCCAGTAGAAGTGTTAGTTTTCATCCTTTTCTTCAGTGTAGAGTTCCAGAAATTCTTTATTTCATTGTCTGTGCGACCAGGTAGACGTGCTGCAATCTGAGACCACCTGAAATTTACAGAATTTAAGAGATTAAAGAGAAGAGAAAAGAAGCAAATGACACCAATGTGTTCATATATACTACATATCCAACATAGAGTTCTGATATTTAAATGTTCATGGCTTAACAGTTTTTTTTAAACCAGAGAACAGTTAAAATATTATAGGCCATTCTTAATTTAAGAGAAAGCAAAACCTAGCTAGCTAGGTGAAAACTGTGACATGATACCAGGTAACCCATTTGGCATCAACCTATGCAAAGTTGACATGCCCAATGAGTACAATTTCTTGACTCAATGTGCCAAACTAGTCTGTTTACACATTTCAAAAACTTAAAATTATCACTGTCTAATAATCCTAGAAACAAATATTGATGTTTAAGTACTTTATCTTGGTTTTCATTCCCTCCCTACAATCTATATTCTTATTAAGATTTTGTTTCAGGAGAGAATTAAATACATGTTTCATCACTATATATAAAACTTGAGCATTTCATAGTATATAAATGAGAGTAAACCTCATCTTATAAGTCAGTTTTGTGAAGTTGAGTCAAGTTTAAAGTCGACTTCATAATATGGTGTCAGAGTCATTTTCAAGCCTATCCTAACAAGAGTTTATTGAGTTTATCATGTCATCCGCTATCGGGCCGTTATCGGACCACCCATGATATGTTGTCTCTCTCAACTAGAAATTAGAACATTGCATAGTATATAAGTGAGTGCAAACCTTAAGCCGATTTTATAAGATTGAATTAGACTTAAAGTCTGCACCAACAAATTTGTATTGTGTTTTCCTCCCTACAATCATTAGCCTCATAAACCACTCAAACCAGTACAGTCCATTCTTTCATGATCTCTATATCTATTCTATCTATGATATTTTTGCATACTAGTGAATAGATCTTCACCGACACTGCATCTATTCGTTTCTTCTTGATAGAAATACATTGCAGTTTTATTCATAATAGCAGATCATATATAGACATGTTAAACTTGATACTGGTAAGAACTTGAAAAGGAAGAGAGTACCTGTTACCAAGAATAGAATGCAAGTGAAAGATGAGGTCTTGCTCTTGGGGTGAGAATGCACCACGCTTGAGGTCAGGTCTCAAGTAGTTAATCCAACGAAGACGGCAACTTTTGCCACACCTTTGAAGACCAGCATTCCTTGCAATGTCACTCCAACACCCTTGTCCATTTGTGAGCATGTACCTTAAGAGCTTCTCATCTTCATCAGGTGACCACAACCCTTTTCTCAACTTGCTCTTAATGTCACTCTTTTTGTCCTTGTTGGCCATCAGATCAGGTTTCCTCATTTGCCTACTCACTCAATAATGCTTGTGGAATGATCCCAAAGCTATGTGTTTTTTCTTGGTTTGAGTGTGATATGATAGAGGCCTATATAGGTGAATTATAGTTATGAGGGACAGATAAAAGGCTTCATAGGGTGGGAAATGGTGATGATGAGAGTGATGGTTGTGGAGTTTGCTTAAAATATGAATATGCATGAGAGAGAGAAGAGGGATTGTGTTTGTTGGTTGATGGGTAGAGTGGAAAACGGATTGGAGGGGGACCTCCATAGAGAGTCATCAAAGAAGACAAAAGAGAGATAGATATAATCTATCTATCGTTTTTGTTAATATATGGATTTTGATCTAGTTCTTTATATTCTTTTTTATTTTTTTTTAATATTTTTTTCATGTGATGACAGATGATTATTGTTACTTGATATGTGAGTTTAACTAAGATGTCAAGTTGCATAGTAATGTCTAGCCAGAAGGTTTTTATAAAAAAAAAAAAAAGACAAAAGAAAGAGATAGTTGGTCTTCTTGTCTTTGACTCAATTCCTGTTTTTTGTTTCCATATGTTTTACTTCACTCTCAAGGTAATCATCATCTTCTATTCTTATGAAGCTCAAAAAATTTTGCTTCCACTTCACATAATACTCTTTCTCTCTCTTGGTTTTAAACTTCAAATTCACGTGTGTTGAGACCAGATGGAGATGATGACTATGCTACTTTTGGGATTTAATTTAATACCATAATGTTGCACGCTTGACATTTGTTTGTTAATTTTCATGTTCTTTTATGATTGTGTGTAGCTTACATTCTGTGCATGAATTTCAAAAGGGCTAACCACTGTATTGGCATATTTCTTAAGCAAATTATGTGCACCTCCAACCAAGCAACACCCTTTTTTTTTTTTTTATCTTCTTTGGCATAATTTACCACTGCCATAAATTGGATATTACGGCTCCATCAATGACTTAACATGAGATTTTAATGGCTTTTGGGACCTTAAGTACAAAAACTATCACTTGCAATGTGTACAATTTAGTTTAACTCTCTGATTAAGGATGTTTATAACTATATAAGTTAAACTGCTATAAAGTCAATGAATGAATAATTCCTAATCAAAAGTTGGTTGTTGCAGAAGTGATGAGATGAATGTACCATAAGTGAGTAGTTAATTACACCAATCAAAGTACTATCCTTTGAAACTTTTTTTTTTTATAAAGTTTTCATATTACATGTAACTTGATATATCAGTTATGCTGACATCTTACTTAACAATAATTATCTGTCATCACATGAAAAAGACATTTAAAAAAGAAAAAAGGAAAAACAAAAAATACAATAAAACACTATGGGAGACTAGACCAAAACTCATATGTTAACAAAATCGATACATAGATAGACTATACCTATTCATAAAGAATCCTAAGAACAAACTAGATAGAAATCTATTATACCAATGAAATGATTCTCTATAAATAAATTCTAAATTAGTCAACTTATCAGCACACGAATTCCATTCACGAAAGATATGATTTACCCTAAACCTGAGTTTTTCATAATAATTAAGACAAATATTCTATCGATTACGAAACATTCACGGAATCATAGTTTTAGCAATAAACATAACACAAATCAAGACAAAATCACATTCAAACCACTATCCTTTGAAACTTAAGATAACGTAATTATAGGGTTAAAATCTGGTTGTTTAACTTGTGTTCAAAACCTTTAGCAAGGACTTTTAGTCACTATTATAGGACTGTAATTTCCTTCATAATTTTTTTTCCTCAAGCATTTCAAGAGTCAGAAACTAATTCTTCATGGCATGGAATGATGAACACATCCATCATTTTCTTCCTAGCTGTCAAGGTTTATCTCTGAGGGGTGATTCCCTTTCCTTTACCTAACATTTTCCACAGAAAAGTTTCATGAATCATAAAAAAAACCCTGCTCATCAATCTCAGTCATTGTCCAATCCAAACCAAAATAGAAACACACATTAGAATTCTGTTAGTTCCTAGGGCAATACTGTTATTCACACGCTTCAGTCTCTGTTGTGACAGTGACTCCCACAATTTTCTGAGAAAAAGTGAAGCATAAATCTCTGAAGCTACTCAAATGGTTCAAAGGCATCGTTTTCTGCATCAACAGCTGTAATGGAATCAAGAGGGCCACGTTAGAAACAAAACCAGAACTGAAAAGAAAGTGCTCATGCTTATGAGGAGGTGCCAAGCAACATTCTACTTTGTTACAAAGACAAGAAAAAACAACTCATATGAGTATTTTATTAAATGATGCACATATACTCCTCTTAAATGACGCGTTCATGTTGGACACACTACATTGATACTATACGACACTCTTAGGACATGTATTGGAAAAATGTCTAATTTAAAAAATATTTGTTGAATTTATGATAATTCTAATACAATTTTAAAAAGAAAAAATACATTAATTTTCTAAAAATTTAAATTTATTGTATAAATTTTTAGTATGATTATAAAAGTAAGGAACAAATCCTTTTGAATTAGCCATGGAAAATATGTTTATACAAAGTAGACTTTAAACCTAGCTCAACTCCATAATTATTGTATATATTGCACCCACTTATACTCGTGCGATAACATAATATGGATGGTCTGATAAGAGCCCAATAGTGGGTGACACGATAGACCCAACAAACACTCGCTAGAATAGGCTTTAAATGACTCTGATACCATATTACGAAGTTGACTTTAAACCTAACTCAACCCTATAAAACCGGCTCATGGGGTGAGGTTTGCACTCACTTATATACAATGAAATATTCTCATGATGCAGGATCTCGAACAATATAATATATAAATATGTGTCCCATGTCCTACATTTTAGAAATATATATATTTTCGTATGTTTGTGTGTCTGTGTCGTATCCATATATATATATATACAAAATGCACAGGCCTGAAAAGTGGTAGTACTTTAACACAAATCATCATCTAAAAGGTGAAAGTGCTCAAAATTGAAGACACATGAGCATAGAAGGTTGAGAGTTACCAATTTTAACATAGGAAAATGTCTAGGTACAGAATCTGTTTGTTCTTTTTTTCATACTCTGTCTATTTCAGCTTTTGTCTGTGAGTTTATGGATTCAATCATCACAAAGGGGACATGAGAATCAAGTGTGCATAAAGAAGTTCATCACTGAATTTCAGCCATCCAAATTCCAAACATGTTAAATTCCAATATCTTTTCTATTAAAAAAACTATACCAAGAATCAAACACATTACAATGGAGCTTTTGAAAAGAAAAATAAAAAATGATGCTATTCAGGATGAACAGAACCACCTGTTTGATGGATTTTGTTGCAACATTTTCGAAAGGACAACCTCTAAAATAAATAGTGTGTGCTGAGTGTTGTAAAGTGGACTTGAAATTTTAGTGGCTCTGTTAGAGTTTTTTATTTATTTTATTTAATATAAATTAAAATGATGATTACTTTTATATATCAAATTATTTTATTATAATTAATAATTAATATTTTAATTTATAAATACTGATGATTTAAGTTATAATATTATTACATATTTGTATTTTTCGAATAATATAATATAAATGAGTTATCCTACACACTCATTCAACTAAGTCATCTAATGTATCAAAAACATACATAAATACATTACAAAATAAATATATATCATGTTTCATATCTTTTACACAAATAATATGAAATTCTACTTACTTCGTCTATTATAAAGGGTACCAGACTCCTCCAACTATTCATCTCTCGTTGTCATAAACTTCACACTATCATACTCATCAATGTTAAACAACTTATCCAGTTCATCGGATATTTTGTTTCAATGTTAAAAAACATTGACTTAATAAAATATAAACAAAATCTTAAAAAGTTTCAAAAAAAAAAATAGTTGTTTGCATTTGTTGGTTATTCATATTTTATTATTATTAATTCTGATTTTATTACCTTACACGATTTTACGTTATATTGCATTAATGGTTAGTTTACAGCCTGTTAGTACTGTTAGTATTCCTATTTTATAGCTTCCAGTAATTGTAATTTTATTATATATATGATTGAGTAAATCAAAATGAACAAGATCAGTTTTGCAATTTTGTGCAATTACCAATCAGTTGCTACAATCTTCTGCCTTCTCTTATTTCCTTTAATTAGTTCCTACAACATTCTCGTTAACATAATTTACAAATCAAATTATGACTTTCCAATTGTGCAATGTGACACAAATTTAACTTTTAGATTGTGCAATCTATAATACAATCCAAAAATTAAATTTGTACTGGCATGGCCGACCGACATGCTGACGTGTCTCGGTCACCCTGACTGAACTGATCAAGACACCGCAGACGACCAGATCGACCGACACATTTAACCATTAACACTCAAACCAAGGTCAGTTAAGTTAAACTACCATTAAGAATTAGGTAATACAACCATAAGTGTGATCCATTGCACTAATCAGGTCCAATGAGGTAAGCCCATTAAAATAATATAAATAGCACACCATTCCAAGGAACAAGGTACGTCATTATTACTGTACACCTATCCGAGTGTCGAACACCCTTTACGGACTTGAGCGTCGGAGTGCCTTCTGCATGTACTTTCCCCATTCGGCATTCATCCGAGTCTGGGAGTCGAAGGAGCAGCCTGAAAGACGAAAAGGATCTGAGCGAAACCCTAGCAACCTGCTCGAAGGAAGAAGAAAAATGAAGACTTCAATAGTTCTCTAGGTCTCATCTCCTTAGCAGGAATAAAATTTGTATTTCATATTGTATAATCTGAAAGTCGTAATTTATATTTTGGATTTTGTAATCACAAATAATATTTTCATTTTCAAATTGGCTAATCTAAAACTCAAAGTTTTTTGTTCAACGTTCTATCGAGAAGGATTTCGAATTTCATAATGGAGAACTTAAATTAAAAATCATAAAGTAGAGAAAATAGCATTGTGAGGCTTATCCCAATCTAGAAACCACCATCAAGCACACCACAATCTTCAGAATGTGTACAAATACTCCAAAGGCAACACCAACACAATGAATGCCCAGCTTAAGAAATCTAATTCTAAAAGAGTAAATATAGAATTTTTAAATTTATAGAGGTGCAAATTAAAATTATAGGGGTGTAGTGTAGTGGCCCTAATAATGTTGAAAGAGCCCATAGAGGCTTGAATTTGGGTTTATACTATGGCGTATTTCTCTTTCTACACCCCTAACGCTTTTCTTATCACACTTCCAACCAATCACAACTAATATTATGAAAAATTAATATTATAATTGAGGTCTATTTTATTTTTTAATAAAGTAAGGTACTTATAACAAAATTCACTAAAGATAACCTATTCACTTTTTATAACAATTATACGAAATTGGTTAGTGTTACTTAGATTGATTCATTATTCATAGATTTAGTTACACTCACTTTATCTATGAATTGTTTATGAATAATGCTGATTTAGCTATAACTTTTTTTAGTAGGTAAATTTTTTTTTTATGATAAAATAATATAGTATAAAATCTTCTTGTAGACTCTCCACCTTAAATTAATATATTATTATTATTAGTATTATTTATTTATTTATATTGGTGAAATAATAAACCCTCGAAAACTTGAATCATACTAGTGAGTGGCTATGAAGCTCTCATTCGTGTTACCTATGACACGTCACCATTTCTTTGTTTTGCACATGAAGGCTTTCCACAGTCTCAGCCACAAATTTGATAGCAACTTTTTATTCACTTTTTTTTTTATGTGTGGTGGATATATTATTGATTCAGGAAACTTCGTATATTAAAAATTAAAAAAAATATTTAAAAATAAAAGAAATTAAACTTGTGACTTACCTCACTTACACTACAAAATATTTTTATTATTAATCGAAGTGAAATATATGATTTTATATTTTTAAATTTAGTTACAAAACCTAAATTTACTTTCAGATCTCAAAATAATTAAATTCATGTTAGATAGAATTTTGTAAATAATCAATTCATAACTTAGTGATTACATGAAGTCTATAAATTTAATTTTTGTCATTTTAAATATTTATTATTTCTTGAAAATTTAACATTTTTAAAAATTTGTTCCTCGAATGTACGAGGTACATCTTTCACATGAAACACCTAATTTAGGGCAACCACCCATCACTAAAAGAACCTTTTTAGTTGTCGACGTGTTCACTATTTGTGACAAATGTTAATACACGTTTCGTTAACACAATAACCCTTTAAAAAAGTTTAGTGACTTCTGATAAGGACAATAACATTTTTCCTTTAAAAAACAGTGACAGCCAAGTTTGGATTTATAATTTTATACTAAGTAATTAGAAGCTTTGTCATTATTTCTATACATCTTCTAGTACCCTAAAATCATTGTATTATATAAAAAATAAATAAAATATGTTAAGAAGTGGACTTTTAAGTCTAAAAATATGTGAGATCTCTAACACACCCTCACGTCGAGGCTACCAACTCGTGCGTGAAGATATGTGTTATGGGTGGTCCGATAACGGCCCGATAGCGGGTGATATAATAAACCCAACAAATTCTTGCTAAGATGGATTAAAAAATGGTTCTGATACCATGTTAAGAAGTGAACTTTAAGCATAACTCAACCTTATAAAACTGACTCATAAGGTGAGATTTGCACCCACTTATATACAATGAAATGTCCTCATCTCTATCTCTAACAAAATAATTGTATATAATATGCATATAATTAAATTTAAGTTAGCTTAATCAACCTAACTTTGTTTGGTTAAGTTTGTTTTCATTTTGCGTTTTTTCTTACATGATCTTGTGAAGTTTTCATTTGGGACATCATTTATTAGTATATTGTCAATAAAAAAATTAACATTTACCAATAAAAAAATAGTAATGTGTGTTAGGAGTAAATATATATCAAATTGATGAAAAATGTCTTCTAGTTTTATTTTATTTCAACGAATATATTCGATTATAATTAAATTAGTTTGGATAGAATGATTAGATTTATCATTAAAATAACACAAAAGTGAAAATAAGTTATAAAATTAAAAATAAATTATGAACTAAACTTGTAATTCCGAAAGATAGAAAAACATGAAATTAATTGAATCAGAGTAAAGATCAATAAAAATATTAAATTTACACTAAAAAATATTAAATTTACACTAAAAAATATTAAATAAAATTAATTTTAAAAATAAAAAATAATTAATAATTATATTGATTAAATTAGATATTATTTTATAAACTAAAACTACAAACATTATTGATATTTAAAATATTTTATATTATTAATAAAATTTATAAACTAATTTATATAAATTGATATTTAATTAGTTACTATTCTCGTAACTATTAACTTTAACATATAAATTAATTAATAATTAAAACCTTACTAGTTAATTAGGTATATCTAGAATTTAGTTTATAAATTTTATTAATAATAAAAATTATTTTATATATTAAATATATTTAATTTAGTCAATATAATATTTAATTATTTTTTTTAAATTGATTTTTTTAATAATTTTGTAGTGTGTATCATGTAATTCAATCGATTAAATTAACTCAGATTCCTAAAATAAGAATTCAAGATCTGAATTGAATGGATTATATATGATTTGTTTTTTTCAATTCGACCAAAATTGCCATCAAAACCAATTTATTTTTATTTTTATTTTAGATTGGTTTGGATTAAGTTATCATATTAATCTGAATTCATTGTCACTTGTAACAAACAAAGCATAATAGACAAAAAAAAAAGTGATTTTCAAACTGATTAAGGAATATATGAATAATACAACACAAGCAATACGGGCACACGTTGCCATGCTTTGGGGTCAGTACTTGATAAAACAATAATTGATCAAACTTGTAGAATTTTTTAAGTAATCGCAGTGTTATTTTTTTTTTAATAAAACAACATATGATGGGTATTTTATTATGCTTTATAGTATAAATTTTTTAAAAAATTAAAAAAAAAAGATAGCTAAAAATGCTTTTTGATAATTTTATTTTTAGAAGCACTTTTTCTTGATATTGATTTCAAGCAATATAAGAATACTTTCAAGTAGTCCAACTTTATCCATAATACAACTTTGCACACATAATTCCTTAACACTATGTAAACCCTATAATTAATGGATCCTTAATGCATACATTCCTAATCAATAATGTTCTCCTATTTTCTTAAGTTTCACCTACCTATATTAATTACCTTACCAAATGTTTTGGTTGTTTAGCATATTTCACAAACTATTTCTAAGACTATAAAATCTATTTTCATTATACAATGAAGGTAGTAAAGGTTATAACATGTGATATTCAATTTAGATATACTCATGTTTCTAAAAATGTCATTATTTGTGAGAATAACTTCTTTTAAAAAAATTAAGATAAAATTTGATATAATCATTGTTCTAATATTAAAAAAAATACATTGATGATTTTCCACTCACAAGTGACAATCCTAATCTTATCAACCTGCTAACTACAATATCTATTGACTCCTTTACACCAAGTCTAACCATGTAATTTATGATATTTGTTTTCGGTACGCTCAATAATCTCACATTACTTAGTAGTTAAAGCTAAGAGCAATTTAAATACACATTTCTCCCTTAACCTTTTGAGGCGTCTTTTAAGAAAAAAATTGTGATGAAACTCAAAGTTCCAAAACAAACAATAACTTTGATGTTTTGATTGATACTAACGATGTTATCCCAACAAATTTGAAGTCGGAACATTGACGTTGTGTTGAGATGAAAATGTTGTTCCAAAGACGAACTCTCATTCTCCTTAGATCTCTGGGAGCTTATTCTGGTACACCCATTATAGACTCACATGTTTAGAAGTTGAAGTCAAAGACAATTTAAATACACATTCATCCATTAATCCTCCAAGATGCTAAACAATCACTAAGACAAAAGGCCTTACCAAAATACTTATCATTGTTGTTTATTTACTACTAGTTATGCTAATATATCTTTAGACATGATGTCTTCCATGTCTTGCTCATGTTCTCATTTCTTCACATAAATGTTCACAAAATTATAGATTTTTTTTCTCCACTTTAATTGAACCATAGACTTATGTGTAGGCATCTTATAACTTTTTTTTCCAATAGTGATTGTTAATTTAATTCTATTTTAAAAAAAAATAAAATTTTATATTATTTCTTGTCTTACAAAATTATTTTTACACATTTTATTAACAAGATTAAGATATAAGATAAAATGGTTGTTGTGGATGATGGGTAATAAATAAAAAGTGATCACTATTCCTCCTTCAGAAAAATGTTGAGGACTTCTATGTTTGTATTTCAATTGGTGTATGGAAAAAAAATATATTAAAATAACTATTGAGGATGAATTTAGGAATTTTGGTACTTCCACATATTTAAATTGATATTTTCATTTTTATTATGTAAAAAATAAGGAATTGAAAAATTTAATGTAAAATAATATAATATTAAAGAAAAAAACATATATACAAACCACCTTTACCATTTAATCGATGTATTTTATTTTATATTAAAAAGATTTGAATTAATTTTGTAGTTAGTAGTCTCAATAAATGAGTTTTATCATAGTTAACATAATAACACAAGATTATTTCATCTTGAGTAATATATACTCATTTGAATCTTCAAGGTCAAACATCCAACTCCAGTCTCATTAAATCATGAATATTTATTGTAAATAATTATTGGAATTTTTATTTATTTAATAATTATCCTTTTATATGAAAATATAAAAAATTAAGAAAAACTATGAGAAGAAAAAATATTTATTTTTCACCAAAAAATAATGAATATTAAAATAAATAAATAAATAATTTATATATATATATATAAATTAATGAAAAAGTTGGTTCATTGATTTTTCTATATGTAATCATAATGAAGAGATTTTTATCTCTTCCCTTATCTCATATCCTTATAATGAAGAGATTTTTATTTCTTTCCTTTTCTCTTTGTAACAAGAGATAAGATTGCATTTAGTTTAATTTTTTTTCTACTTTTTAATTAAATAGTTGGTCATAAAAGATTTCAAGAAAATGATAGGTTATGAATACTGAGATTGAGGCTCTAGAACAGAATCATATATAGCAAATAGTTGATCCTTTTCTCGGTAAGATTCCCATTGACTGCAAATGAGTTTACAAAATAAAATTTGTGTTTATAATAACATAGAAATACATAAAGTTAGATTTGTTGTTAAGCGCTACATACAACTTGAAGGAGTTTGACTACGTTAATACATTCTCTCATGTGACAAAACTCACTATTATGAGAATTCTTCTTATCTTGATTGTTGCCAAACGTATGCCTAAATTAAATGTAACTAATGTTTTTTTACATGAAGAAGCCTATATGACTGTGCTTTCTGGATTGACTTACTCTTATCCTAATGAGATGTGTAAATTGATAGGGTCCTATGCAAAGCTTATTAACTCTCGACTTTGAATTTGAATTGTCTACTTTAAATCGTTCTATTTTTTTATCAGGTCTTAGGTCCTCTTTTATTACTCCACTTGTACGTGTTATTGACATTATCCTTCCAGACTATGTTCTTGATGTGATTCAACATGTTAAAACACATATAGATAAAGAATTTAACATTAAAAATATTGGTTATCTTCATTATTTCTTTGATATTTAGATTTTCATATCATCTTATGACATTCAAACTAATAAGAGAAAATACTATCTAGAATTACTAGAAGAAAGTAACATGTTTGATAACAAACATGCATTCAGTCCATCGATCGACTGAATTAACTACTACATCAAGACCTGCTTCCTCTAATTCTCAAACTTATTGTAGACCTTTTAAATTAATATACCTAACTACCAAAATATTACATTTGACTTTTGTTGTGCAATTAAGTCACTTTGTCTCTTCTCTCCTGGTTCCTCATCATCAAGTAGTTATGAGAGTTCTTTGATAATAAATCAAACTTTATGATACTCTATTCACGATCCATCTTATCCTTCTTGATTATATTAAATATATTGAAATAAAATGTTCACCTATCATTTATTTTCTTTTATATTTAATTAATTAATAAATTAATATACCTAACTACCAAAATATTACATTTGACTTTTGCTGTGCAATTAAGTCACTTTGTCTCTTCTCTCGTGGGTTCCTCACCATCATGTAGTCTTTGATAATAAATCAAACTTTATGATACTCTATTCACAATCCATCTTATCCTTCTTGAATATATTAAATATATTGAAATAAAATGTTCACCTATCATTTATTTTCTTTTATATTTAATTAACTAATAAGTTTATCAACACTCTCCTAAAATCTTCACATTATATTGCAAAGTTAACATTCAAAATTCCACTTAAAAGAAAAAATATTGTAATACAATTTGTTGAAAAAATATTATAGTATGATTTATTGTATATTTTCTCTAATAGAACACTTCTCACACATATCTCTTGTTCTCTCTTCTATTTGGTAGGAGACAGGGCACATTATTTTTTTCTTGTTGGTTAGGTGATGTTTTTCCATAACGCCTTCTACAAATCTTTTAAGAAATAAGAAAATGAACGAAGTCATTAAAATAAAAGTACATTTTGGTAACTTAAAAAAAACATAACTTTTAAAGAAAATCCTATCTTTCTTTTTCATTCTATTCATTAATTTTCTTTTTCGTGGAGAAAAGGAAAATCTAACACAAACTTAAAGGTACCATTAAAAGAAAAATTAAATAATATTAAAAATATATACTCATTAATATCATATCATATCCTTTTGATATATATAATTAGTTAATTTAAAAATTTATAATCTTATTAATAAAAACATATTGTCCTAAATATAAACACCTAATATAATTAATATTAAAAGACGAACTCAGCAAACAAAAAATACAATAACTTTCAAGAATAAAAATTTCTGGTTATTTATTGTTACAATTTAACAAGAAAAATATTTTTGTATAATTTGTATTCTTTTTCTTGTTTTGAATCTATAAAGCATTACAAATGAAATAATCAACAAGGGATTAAAATAAAAATGATTATTTTTTATAAGAATTTCAACTACATGTCATTAAAATAGTAAATATTTTAAATTGAATTCTCACACATATATTTATCCATTTTAATATATATATATATAATTAAAAATTTGTGTCAATTCATATTTAATCATATAAATTTAAAAAACCAAACTATTATTAATTATGTTAATGATAACACAACTAGAAATAAATAAAAAATTACATAATTAAGAATTTTGTTATCATCAAACAGGTGATCAACTGACACATGTTCTAATCCAACTATGATCTCAAATTAAATATCCAACTGCAAATAATACACATGTTTGAACATCTTACACAAGTTCTAATTTAATCATAATCACGAATTAAACATCCATCTCTATTAATATTAAATATAATAATTTTCTTATCAAGAACAATCCAATCAAATCTGAAAATATCCTAAAATCCAATAGCCGACATCTTTCTATTTTTCCCATTTTTACCTTTATCATGGTCCTTCTACAATTACTTAATTCACTCACTATGCTATGTAGTTTAAAAAAAAAAAAAAAAAAACCTACCCATATTTTTTTTATTTTTTTTTTTTTTTTTTTTTTTACCCTTCTTCTTGTTTCCCTCCTTCTCTTTTTACTTTTTCAAGGTCCTTTTAAAAATAATTAATTCACTCACTAAGTTAATTATTTTAAAAAAAAAAAAAAAAAAAACTTACCATAATATATATAGATTTTGGAGTTTGAGTTGCTTCAACCTACATCTGAGTTTCCAGAACTCTCTTTCTCTCTCTTATCTTTTATTAGTCAAAGTCCCTCTTTCTTCTTCTTCTCCAATCTCATTCACAAAGTTCAGAAACTCAAACAAAACCCAAATCCAAAGACCCTTTTTCCTCCTGAATCCAAAGCTTCCACCTTTACACCCTTTCTCAAAGTGGGTCATAAAAAAATTAGAAGAAATGTTGCAGCTGTTCTTCACAGTGGCTTTCTCTACAGTTCCTCTGACCCTTTATGTGCCACCAATCAGAAGCTTAAATCTGTTTGTGGAAACAATGGAATTTGTTGTCAGAGAATCAAGAAGTTACAGGAACAGGGTTTATCCTCGCCTACAAGTAGCTTGGTCAAGGATGTTGGATTTCATGCTCTGCAACAACAACATAAGGTAGATTTGTCAAATTTCATGAATTGAAAGAACACACACACATGTTGTTGTAGATATAATTTTCCCCTTTTTTTCTTTCTTTTTCATGGACCCTTTATGTGGTTCTTGATTGCTTTTTTGTTTTGTTTAACATAGATTCCCAATCTGCAATAAATCTTGTACTGTGCTTTGAGTTTGTTCTTCAGCACTTTTGACTTTGCCACGGATTATTGATGTAATTTGTGAGTTGTTTTTTGTTCATTTGATGTGATTTCTGTTCAGAATGATCACACTGTGTAACCTTGCATAGAAAGAATAATGAAGTTTTCTGTGTTCATGACATGATTCAGAACTGCTTTTATTTTAAAAAATACATAAATACATTTACCAAACATGAAATCACATTTTTTTAAGCCAAAATATGTTATCCATTGAATATTTCAACTAAATTAAGTGGGTGTCAGATTCTCTCATTTTGTATTTTTAATAAATTTTGATCATTAAAAAAATTGTGATGAAAATAATATAATTGTCAGGTTATCATTTTCTATGAATGATATATTTTTTTTAATGTGATTTCATTGATTTGGTTCTAATCTTCTTTCAAGATCTGAACCACAAAGGTGATGCCACTTGGCGAAGTATTAAATGCCGGTGGAAAATGGCAATATTATTATTATTATTTTTAAATATTTTAATGTTTTTGAGAGAAGGAAAATACTGTTTCCATAATTATTTTGTTATTTTTTATTCCCGTTTTAACGTTATTACTTTTTGAATATGGGAATCGTTAAAGATATAGATAAAATAATAATTAATAATAATAGATTTTAGAGAAATACCTAAGAAAAAATGAAGGAGAAACCCATTTTTCAGTGATGGAGTTTAAAGCACTGTTGGGTAACGTAAAAGAGAAATAAATATGAATAATATAAGAAACAATTTTGTTTTTAGATTTTACTGCTGTTTTATATCTTAAATAGACTTTCTATGAGAAAGAATATTATATTTTTATGTTTTTTAATTATACTTGTAATTTTATCATTATAAAATATATAATTTTTAACGTAAGTTTTTATTTCAAGTGCTATTAAATAAAATGGTATAGAATTTTTATACATATTTGGATTTACTAAACAGTAATATTTTTTTTTTAATTCTTTGCATTCTTTCATCTTCATTGAATTTCTTCCAAAATCACTTTCACACTTGTAGAAATACCACAAGATGTTGGTCAAGTTTACCAAAACAAACAACCTAAAATTGTCTTTATCTCTCCATAGAGATGTGGGTTTAATTTAGGGTTTATCTCTTTAGAGAAAAAAACAAATAAAAAATGTTTCAGGGAATGTCCTTCCTATGACAATTTTGGATCTATTGTTCTTGGTATGTGTAAAGATGATCTTTTAAAAATATTAATTTGTTTACAATAATATCCTTTAAGTTTTTTTTTTTTTAAAAATAAAGAATATTAAATATTTTATCACTTTTTTTTAAATATGTGTCCACTCTTTTTTGAATGGTTATATTAGTAAGTTGATACTTATTATAGTTTCTAAAAAAATAAGTGGAAGTATAATAATATTTTTTTATGTAAATGATGTATGTAAGTATCTACAATTTTTAATATAAAATAAGTGGATGTATAATAATACTTTCTTATGTAAATGATGTATGTAAGTATCTACAATTGTTAATATGCATTTTGATTAATGAGAAATCTATTTTATATATCTTAATTGTTTGTTATTTTTAAATTTTAATTGGTATTATCTAATCTTTAAAGTTATTTTTATTAATTAATTTCAAATATAATAAGTAAATATTTTTTATTCTTAGTTAATTGTTTTGATAGATATCTATACTAATGATTAATAGTTTATATAATTAACTTTAGATAAATTATTAGATTAGCTATTGGGATATAGTTCTTTATTCTCAAGGAAATAAAAATGTTTATTTAGGAAAAAAATTGAAAATAAATTACAATGTAAGTTTTCTTTAATTAGCTTTTTATCATACATTAAAATATTAACTCGTTCAATATGATATAAATTGCTTAATCGATTTATGATTGTGTATTTGTTCTTGATATTTTTTGATCACTTATATTCAAATTACCATATGAACTAAGGTTTGATAATTGCCTAAGTTAAGAATAACAAACTTATTTATATTACAGTGTTAAACTTTAAGCAAATGTTAGAGTTAGGTTGGTACTACCTCTGTATATAGCACTTGACAAGGTTGACCTCATGATAAGATAAATTTGTGTGAATATCGTCTGATAAGGAATTTTTTTATAAATACTCTAGTAATATCTATTTTTGTATATACAACTTGATAATATCCGTTTTTTAATGTTTTTTGACTAATCATAATTAGCATTTTTAAAAATTCAGTCAAGTTGAGGTTGAGATTGATCATAATTAGCAATTTTAATAATTCAACAAGTTAAGGTCAAGATTAAGCATAGTTAGAATTTTAACAATCCAATCGAGTTGGGGTCAGACTCATCACAATCAGAAATTTTAACAATGAGCTAGGATTAAGGTTAAACTTAATAAATACATCAATCTAATTAAGTTGTGGCTGGGGCTAATCATAATTATCAATTTTAACAATCCAATCAAACTGGAGTCGAGGCTTATCACAATCAACAATTTTAACAATTCAGCCGAGTTAGGGTTAAGATTGAACTTTGTTAGAAAATTTATCAATCCAATTAGGGTCGAGGTTAAGCTTAGTAAAAAAAATTATCAATTTAACCAAGTTGAGTCGAGGTTGAGCTTAGTCAACAAATTTAATAATATAACCAAGTCGAAGCTGAGCATAGTCAATAAATTTATCAATCTAGATGAATTAACATCAAGGTTGAACTTAGTCAACAAATTTAACAATCCATCCGAACTAGACTCGAGGTTGAGCTTAGTAAGATAATCGAAATTAGGAGAGAAAGTCTAAACATAATATTTATCATTAGATGTAATCTTTCCTAGCTATTGAAATCAATGATTAATAGATTATTAAACATTAAACCTCCAAATCTTAATAAAAAATGGATATTTAGCAAATAATACTCAAGATTAGTAGGGAATGACTTGAGTAAGGAATACTTCGTGATAGGATTAACTAGGAGTGGTTGCAACCGGAAAGAATATTCGGTTGAGTAGAAATGTGTGGGAGTAAAGAATACTCATTGTTAACCAGTAATGTCTTAAACAAAAATAAAATAAAATACATAGTTAAGCCAAGAGTGACTTGTGTCAAGAATATTCGAGATTAACTAGAAATGGTTATGAGTCAAAAAAATTACTCGATGTGTACTTCATAATATTACTCTATTTAGTTGAATTTAACTGATTAGTCAAAAATGAAATATAGTCTAATACGATAGATAAATCAATATAAATTAATGTGTATAGCTTATCTTTCTCTTATCTATTTTCATATTGCATTCATTGTTATTTGATGAGTTCTCGCTAAACTAGAAGAGATAAATATAAAATAAGGCTTTCAATATATATCTAATCATATATATTATAAGTTTTTCTATAGAAAAATGTTTTAATTTTTATTAAACAAAACATGTTAAGATGTATGTTTAGAAGGTTTCGTCTTAAATTCTATTTTTGTAACATATCTCCTATAGGTTAAATATGGACTAGATATTATAGGTTAGATGAAATAGTTTATTTTTTAGTTTCTGATAAATAAGAAAGTAACATAGATAAATGATTCACTTAAGTTACTCAAGTACGTTTGATATAATACAGTAGATAAAATATTTTATGATTTGATTGTGTTACAAACAAAATCACCCACTTAAGTACCATAAACTAAATGATTTATGCAAAAAAAAAAAAAAAAATTTATTTAAATCATAATTCAACCCTTAATTTTTGTGATTTTCTTATTTTTCATAATGATACTTGACCTTTTATTTCTCCTCACCTCTTCTACAATCTCATTTGTCAATAAAACACTATCTAGAGGTTTCTACCTTTAATAAAAGACTAAGATATATAAATAATTGTTTTCATGTCTTTTCTATAATACTTTAAAAGTAATCTTATACAAGTTTCTCACCAATAATATAGATATACACTTATCTAATCATTATAGACTTTCACTCTTTGGTATTAAAGCAATAAAGGAGACATACATTAATGCTCGATGACCATCATCCATTAGAATGAAAACTATTTATTCATCCACCACCCTTCCTTTAAAAGTATCTAAAAACTTCTTTATAAACCCAAAGTCAGACGCATTAGGTCTAATACTTTTGTCTCTCTTATAATCTCACACAACTTCTTTTACTTCTTCCTCTATAAATGTTGTTATAAGTATATTATTATCTTCTAGAAGTAAAAAAAATAGGAAATCTTGACTAACTTGAAACTTAAAGCTTTACTCTCATCATACCTTTGAAGAAGGCTCTCACTTCCTCTTTATTTTTGTTGATCCTTACACCAAGCACCATTTAATACTCAAACCTTTTAACCTATTCTTATCCCTTTTTCAGTTAATAATGGAATGAAAGAACCTTTAGTTTGACTCTCAAAGCACATAACTTTTGTTTCTCCAAAGACTCTTTTGTTTAAAACTCACCAACTTTAACTTTGCAAAGAGAGCTTGCATCTTGTATTTTCTTTTTATTACTACCACTAGAGCTTTATTCATTTTCCCTTTTCCACATTTCTTATAATATTGAAGTCTCTTGTTACATACAAAACTTTGTTTAGAGCTTCACTTTTGATTTCTATTATTTTCTCCCACATTCTCCTTTTTTTCTTCATATAAACACATATACATTTAGAATTGTTATGGCAACTCCTATCTCTTTCCACATTCCTCTCGGATATCTTCACTATACACATATGAACATAAACCTTTTATATTTATTTCTAGAATTGTTATTTAATCTTATAATCTATTTTCCTTTTTTAAGTTGAGGTCCCTTTGATCTAGTTTCACTTTGTTGGAAGAGAGTCTTAATAAGTTTTATGATTAATGAACCTTATGACATAAAAATAACCGATTATTCTTTAAAAAATCCCATATAATTAATTATAACAAAGTGATAATCAATTATGGTATGAAAAATAAGACATAAACACTTGAAACTGCGGCTTCAGAACATGGATTTAGGTTTTACAAGAAACATACTAAAGGACAAATTAACCCACAGATATCAAAATAACATTATTTGCATGTGCTGTCTCATTGGGTGCACAAAATCCATAGATTCCCCATAACGCCAAAGCTGGATATGTTTCTTCTTCATTATTCTACTTTTGTTTTAATCACAAATGTCACAAATTTAGAATGTAAGACAAAATTTAATTTATAAATACTTTTTCTCAATCCACCAAAATTCCTAAAACAAAATTATCATAAAATTTCAAAATAGAAATAGGCATGACACTCATCATAACAATATTTTAAGTAAACATTGTTATTTGTCTTTTTCAATTCTTAATTGTTTTTTTTACATATGTTTAACTTTTATTTTGTCTTTTTTTATTCTAGTTTTTATTAATCCTTTATTTTATTTTCTGTTTTTCTAGTTAGACCTATAATAAGTGTATTGTTTGTATATATTCAAACTTTTTTGCATAAATTTAAGTAAGAAAAAAAAAATTCATTCCCATATTATTTGTTGGTTTTAAGAAACCTACTTACTTTCTTGACTTCAATTTTTAAAATAAGTATATGTTTATATATCAAAATATAATTAAATAGAAAGCAAGTTAATATTTTAATTAAATATATAACACAAATGATATATAATAATTTCAGTAAATATTTATTTAATATTCACATTATAAAAAAAATTGACTGGAATTTGATAAGTTGTTTTCGAACATTAGAAATTAACACCTTGTTTGTTACTAATTTAAGATTTGATAATTTAACTCTTGTAGTATAAATTTAATAACCTTTTATGAAAAATGTGATTTTTCAGCTAGTTGAGTTGAGTATATATACGTGACTTTCACTTTAAATCTAGTGTACAAAATGTTTTCAAATAATTCTTTCGATAAATATTTATAGTTAATATGTCTATAAAATACATCAAATCTATTATAATGTAACATAAAAAATCATATTAAATTTACAAAATAAAATAATAGTTGAATGTCCAAATTTATAATTAACTTATTTTACATTAATGCATAATTAACTTATTTCAGTTACTTGTAACAAGTATAAAAAATTATGGAAAGAAATGTGTTATTAACCATTATTTATTATAATTTTTTAAAATAAAAACTTTGATGCTAGACATATGCAACTCGTTTTTTATTATAAATTATTAACACAAATTATTGTGTTAATCAGCTAGGCTCAATTAATTAAAATTTTAAAATATCAACATGAACATAAACTAATTGTAGTTTAATAATTTTAAGGTTTAAAACTACACTTTTTTATAATGTTATATACTATTAATTCTACTATTGTGCTATAGACTCAATTAATTTTACTATTTTAAAAATGGTAAGATTTTATATTTCCTATTTTAGGATTATCCATTGAATATTTCTACTAAATTTAGTGGGTGTAAGATTCTCTCATTTTGTATTTTTAATAAATTTTGATCATTAAAAAAATTGTGATTAAAATAATATAATTGTTAGGTCTTAATCTTCATTCAACACTTGGAAAATGAAAAAAACTATTATTTTTTAAAAAATATTTTAATGTTTTGAGAAAAGGATAACACTGTTTCAGTAAAAAAAATTATTTTTTGTAATATGAGCTCAGATTAAAACTGCAGAATCTAGGGAAAAACACAAATTTGGAAAGAGGAAAGCCTTCGAGTGCAAAAAGTTTTTGAAAATTTTTCTCAAAAGAATTTCTTGTTGAAATTCTATGTAACAATCCGAACAAAATTTGGGATAAAACGCAAAAAATTTCAGCTCAAACGGATGGGTATTCAGTTATAAAAGAATAAAACAGCTTCACATCGAAATGGACTTTCCCTTCAGCCCTGACATCGATGAATAGAAAATTTATTGAAAATATTGTGGAAAGAACTTGAGGCTCAAATCGCAGCCACAACTTAGTACACAAAATAAGGAACGTCTGGTAAAAATATCAGATCAAAACACTCAAGGAATAAGGCGTAATAAGTCTCAGAACGAGAGCAAAACAACTAGAAAACTTCTTTTTTCGAAAACAAAACGTATTGCCTTTTCTTCCTTATATCTTCTTTTGTGTTATGTTTTTGAACGTGCCTCCTTGAATGGACACAAACAACATATGAAAGTACTTGTGTAAATTTTTGGGAATATTTCAACACAATATGAGCTGAGATTAAAATTGCATAAACTAGGGAAAACTTTCACAAATCTTTAAAGAGGAAAGCCTTGGAGTGGAAGAAACTTCTGAAAAATTTACTCGAAAGGATTTCTTGTTGAAATTCTGCGTAAGAATCCCAACAAAATTTGGGACAAAACGTGACAAATTTAAACTCAAACGAATGGGTATTCAGTTAGAAAAGAATCAAGCAGTTCCACATAGAAACATACCTTCCTTTCAGCCCAGACAACAATGAATAAAAAAATATTATTGCAAATCTTGTGGAAAGAATTTGAGGCTCAAATCTCAACCACAACTCAGTACACACAATAAGAAATGTATGGTAAAAATATCAGATCAAAACAACCAAGGAATAAGGCGTAATAAGTCCCAGAACGAGAACAAAAAAACTGGAAAACTTGTTTTTTCGAAAACAAAACGTCCTGGCTTTTTTTGCTTATATCTTCTTTGGTGTTTTATTTTTAGAAGTGCCTCCTTGACTGGAGACAAACAACATATGAAAGTACTTGTGTAAATTTTTTCAGAACTTTTCAACACAATATGAGCTAAGATTAAAACAACAGAAACTAAGGAAAAACACAAATATGTTAAGAGGAAAGCCTTGGAGTGCATGAAATTTCTGAAAACATTTCCTGAAAGAATTTCTTGTTGAAATTCTATGTAACAATCCGAACAGAATTTGGGACAAAACACGAAAAATTAATGGATGGGTATTAGGTTAGAAAAGAATCAAACAACTTCACATAGAAACGAACCTTCCTTTCAGTCCTGACATCGATGAATAAAAAATTTATTGCAAATCTTGTGGAAAGAACTTGAGGCTCAAATTTCAACCACAACTCAGTACACACAATAAGGAGTGTCTGGTAAAAATATCAGATCAAAACACCTAAGGAATAAGGCATAAAAAGTCCTAGAACGAGAGTAAAAAAAACTAGAAAACTTGTTTCCTCGAAAACAAAACGTCATGACTTTTCTTCCTTATATCTTCTTTTGTGTTTTGTTTTTGAACGCACCTCCTTGAATGGACATAAACAACATATAAAAGTACTTATGTAATTTTTTTTGGAATTTTTCAACGCAATATGAGCTAAGATTAAAACTGCTGAAACTAGGGAAAAACACAAATTTGGAAAGAGGAAAGCCTTGGAGTGCAAGAAATTTATGAAATTTTTTCTCAAGAATTTCTTGTTGAAATTCTATGTAACAATCCCAACATAATTTGGGACAAAATGTGACAAATTTCAGCTCAAACAAATGGGTATTAGGTTATAAAAGAATCAAACAACTTCACATAGAAACAAACATTCCTTTCAACCCTGACATCAACGAATAAAAAATTTATTGCAAATCTTGTGGAAAGAATTTGAGACTCAAATCTCAACCACAACTCAATACACACAATAAAGAATTTTTGGTAAAATTATCAGATCAAAACAACAAAGGAATAAGGCGTAATAAATCCCAGAACGAGAGCAAAACAAACCAGGAAAACTTGTTTTTTTTTTTAAAACAAAACGTCCTGACTTTTCTTCCCTATATCTTCTTTTGTGTTTTGTTTTTGGACGTGCCTCTTTAACTGGACACAAACAACATATGAAAGTACTTGTGTAAGTTTTTTGAAATATTTCAACGCAATATGAGCTGAGATTAAAATTGCAGAAACTAGGGAAAAATTTCACAAATATTTAAAGAGGAAAACCTTGGAGTGCAAGAAATTTTTGAAAAATTTACTCGAAAGGATTTTTTGTTGAAATTCTACGTAGGAATCCCAACAGAATTTGGGAAAAGATGCGACAAATTTTAACTCAAACGAATGGGTATTCAATTTGAGAAGAATCAATCAACTTCACATAAAAACAAAACTTCCTTTCACTACTGACATCGATGAATAAAAAAATTATTGCAAATCTTGTGGAAAAAACTCGAGGCTCAAATCTCTGCTAGAACTTAGTACACAAAATAAGAAATGTTTGGTAAAATTATCAAATCAAAACCCCTAAGGAATAAGGCGTAATAAGTCCCAGAACGAGAGCAAAAAAATTTGGAAAACTTGATTTTCTGAAAACAAAACGTCCTAGTTTTTCTTCCTTATACGGAAGAAAAGCAAGGACATTTCGTTTTAAAAAGAAACAATTTTGTTTATTCTCGATCTGGGGCTTACTACACCTTATTCCTTGTTCTTTTGGTATGAAATTATTACCAAACATTCGTCATTGTGTGTATTGAGTTTTGGCTAAGATTTGAGCCCCAAATTCGTCCCACAAGATTTGTAATAAATTTTCTATTCATCACTGCCAGGACTGGAAGGAAGGTTCGTTTGTTTGTGAAATTGTTTTGATTTTTTCCTAGGTGAATAGTCATCTGTTTTCCCTGAAAATTGTCGCGTTTTGTCCCAAATTCAATATTGATTCTTCCATGGAATTCCAACAAAAAATTATTTTGAGAGAATTTTTCAAATATTTTGTGCAAACCAAGGCTATCCTCTAAAAAATTTGTGAAATTACACCTTACTTTTTGCAATTTTATTCTGGGTTCATCTTGCATTGAAAAATTTCAAAAAAATTCACACAAAATGCACCCATCTAAGGAGACACGTCCATAAAAAAAATCATAAAAGGGACATATAGGGAAGAAAATCCAGGACGTTTTGTTTTAGAAAAATACTGTTTCTTCATTCTCGGTCTGGGACTTACTACGCCTTATTCCTTTGGTATTTTTGTTTGAAATTTTGACCAGACATTCGTCATTGTGTCTATTGAATTTTTGCTAAGACTTCAGCCCTAAACTCGTCCCACAAGTTTTACAATAAAGTTTTTATTCATCACTGCCAAGACTTTAAGGAAGGTTCGTTTGTGTGTGAAACTGTTTGTGTGACTCCTAGGTGAATACTCATCCGTTTGACCTGAAATATATAACTTTTTGTCCCAAATTCAGTCAATATTTTTACGTGGAATTTCACGAAAAACTATTTCGAGAGAATTTTTCAGAAATTTTGTGCAAACCAAGGCAATCCTCTGCCAAAACTTTTGAAATTTCGCCCTACTTTCGACAATTTTATTCTGGGTTTGTATTGCATTGAAAAAATTAACACAAGTACTTTCATATGTTGTTTAACCTAGGTGAGGGGGCATGTTCATAAATAAACACAAAAAGAAGATACGGGGAAGAAAAACCAGGACGTTTTGTTTTCGGAAAACCAGTTTTGTTCACTCTCGGTCTGGGACTTACTACGACTTACTCCTTGGGTATTTTGGAATGAAATTTTTACCAGACATTCGTCATTGTGTCTATTGAGTTTTGGTTGAGATTTGAGTCCCAAATTCGTCCCACAAGATTTGCAATAAAATTTTTATTCATCATTCCCAGGGCTGAAAGAAATGTTCGTTTGTGTGTGAAACTGTTTGAATTTTTTCCTAGGTGAATACTCATCCGTTTGAACTGAAATCTGTCGTGTTTTGTCCCAAATTTAGTCGAGATTCTTACGTGGAATTTCAGGAGAAAACTATTTCGGGAGAATTTTTCAGAAATTTTGTGCAAACCAAGGCTATCCTATACCAAAACTTGTAAAATTTCGCCGTACTTTCTACAATTTTATTCTGGGTCCGTATTGCATTAAAAATATTCACACAAGTACTTTCATATGTTGCTCTCACCTAGGTAATGAGGCACGTCCATAAAAAATCACAAAAAGAAGATACGGGGAAGAAAAGTCAGGACGTTTTGTTTTTGGAAAACTACTTTCGTTCACTCTCGGTCTGGGACTTACTACACCTTACTCCTTGGGTATTTTTGTCTGAAAATTTTACCAGACATTTGTTAGTGTGTATATTGATTTTTGACTGGGATTTGAGCCCTAAATTCGTCCCACAACTTTTGAAATAAATTTTTTATTCATCACTGCTAGGGCTCTAAGGAAAGTTCGTTTATGTGTGACACTGTTTTTCCTAGGTGAATACTCATCCGATTGACCTGAAATCTGTTGTGTTATGTCCTAAATTCAGTCAAAATTCTTACGTGGAATTTAAGGAAAAAACTATTTCGGGAGAATTTTTCAGAAATTTTGTCCAAACCAAGGCTCATCTATCAAAACTTGTGAAATTTCGCCCTACTTTCTACAATTTTATTCTGGTCCATATTGCGTTGAAAAAATTAACACAAGTACCTTCATATGTTGTTTGCACCCAGGTAAGGAGGCACGTCCATAAAAAAATCACAAAAAGAAGATACGGGGAAGAAAAGCCAGGTAGTTTTGTTTTCGGAAAACCAATTTCGTTCACTCTCGATTTGGGACCTAGTACGCCTTACTCCTTGGGTATTTTGGTATGAAATTTTTACCAGAGATTCGTCATTGTATCTATTGAGTTGTGGCTGAGATTTGAGCCCCAAATTCGTCCCATAAATTTTTCAATAAATTTTTTATTCATCACTGCCAAGGCTTTAAGGAAGGTTCCTTTGTGTGTGACACTGTTTGTTCTTTTTCCTAGGTGAATACTCATTCGTTTGACCTGAAATCTATCGCTTTTTGTCCCAAATTAAGTCGAGATTTGATGGAGATCAAGCTCAAGTGGACATGGAGGCCAATCATCAAGAGCAAGAAGAGATTGAGGCTCAAATGGAGGACGTCCGTGGAGGTCAAAGCCCACCTCAAAGGCTTACAAGAAGCATGTTCAAAGCTTTAGGAGCTAGGGGACATTTATTTTCTCTTTTTGTAATTTCTTTGGTTGAAGGTGCTTAGAGGGAATCATTAGAAACCTCTATTGTTAAAGCATCTTTTAGTCTTTAGTTAGGAGTCTTAGGAGGGGGGGTGCGTTAGTAGATAGGTGTAGGAATAAAAAAGGAGGTGCCAAAGTGAGAGAAGAGAACACACCTTCCTCATGAATTGTTTTAGGCGCCGGTTCCTTTTGTTTTTAGGAGGGAATTTTGAATTCTCTTAGCTTGATTTTCAGCACCTCTAGGCTATAAATATAGGTGTTGCCCTTGTACATTTCAGATTTGAATTGAGACTAAAGAAACTATACTCAATTTTTGAGAGAGCATTGGAGAGCTTTGTGCCTTCTTCACTAGTCTTATCTTGATGGTTCAATGGTTACCTCAAGTGGCGGCTTGCACACTTATCTTGGAGT